>WNGF01001819.1_pt1 | contig 31286 bp, 27 predicted proteins | sample 5400641 | NCBI WGS metagenome assembly WNGF01 (sample SAMN13153371, study PRJNA577476) | soil metagenome | isolation source: 80 cm soil or saprolite under grassland replicate 2 | place: USA:California | collected 2016-06-15 | reverse complement strand
AGCTGGATGAATGGGCTGAGGCGGTTCCTTTCCGCGAAACCCGTCTCTACATTCAGGGAGTGGTGCGCAACACGCTGCAATATAAGCGGCTTTACGACGAAAATGGGCAGTTCCGGACCGAGGTCGGGTCGCGCGCAGTTTATCCGGCTGCCAAAAGCACGCCGTCGCAACCTGCTAATCCAGGCATTCGTCTCCGTCGAATAATCGGTGAAGAGGAAGAATAGACGGATCATTCTCGAGAGCTGGCCCAGGGTGAATAAGGTCGCGCCCGCGAATTGACACCTTCCATAGCCAAGTGCGGTAAAGCACCTACGTTGCACGTGTGAAGATTCCGGCCGGCCCCGCTCAACATCATTGCCCGCAATTTAACGAGATTTATTACGCTCATGCAGGCCCGGCCTAACAGACGCTATGACGCCGATGATGTTGGAACCAGAGTCACAAAGCGACGCCGTACTTCTGCCCTTCCTGCAAGCTCAGGACGAACCAACATCCAGCCGCGCTGTCGAAGAACTGATACTAACGAAGAAGCCGACGACCTGATCAGTGAAGTTATGCTAAAGCTTGTCGGGCGGCTTCGCGAATTAAGGGCCGATTCATCTGCCAGGCCGATAAAGAATTTTCGCGGGTATGTGGCAGTAACGGCTTATCATGCCTGTGACGAGCACCTGCGAAAAAAATACCCCAAACGTCACAGCCTTAAAAATCAACTTCGGTACGTTCTGACACATCGCGAAGGCTTTGGGGTGTGGGAAAACAACCAGGGTGTTCTGTTTTGCGGCTTTGCAGAATGGAAAGGTAACGAGCAATCAACAGGACAGGCAAGATTTCATGAATTGATCGACAAACAAACACTGCTTGCCGGTCCAGGATTAAAAACGCCCGAATTGCTGGCGTCGCTCTTCAATCAAAGCGGCGGTCCGCTTGAGTTGGATGAACTGGTTTCGGCGGTCGCCGAACTTTGGCAGATTACGGATGAGCCCTTGTCTTCCATTTCGATCGAGGACCGCGGCGCCGCGCACGTCCAACACCACCATTCGCATCTGCAGCTTGACGCCAAAATGGACCAGCGTCGCCAGCTCGAAAAGTTGTGGGCAGAAATTTGCGCATTGCCGCTCCGCCAGCGGGTGGCGCTGCTCCTGAGTTTGAGAGACGCCAATGGCCGCGGGATGCTTACGCTGTTACCTCTGATTGGCATCGCCTCAGTGCGCCAGATTGCGGAGATTCTGGCGATGCCGGCCGAAAAACTGTCAACATTGTGGAACGAGTTGCCGGTTGAGGATGCAATCATCGCCGCGTCTCTCGGCGTGACGCGCCAACAGGTAATCAATCTGCGCAAATGCGCGCGCGCGCGACTGTGGCGAAGAACCAGAAACGCTGAATGAAATTTCCAAAAAGTGCAGATGGTAAGATCATGGCCGGGTTTGCATCGCACTAAATTGTAAGGGAGCGGTCTGTCGCGCGGCGGCAAGCCGAAGGACTCGAGATATGTTCCAACATCCATCTGAGCAGGATTTTGAGCGTTATCGAAATCGCGAGCTCTCGCCCGCGGACATTCTGACGCTTGACGATCACCTGAGGAACTGCGCTAAGTGTCAGCTCGCGGCCCGCGAAGATCGCGAGACTCAGAAACTTTCTGAACAAGTCATAAGCGAGCTGCAAACAGAGCCTGATTCTCAGAATGACCATTTGCTTTATCAGGAGATGGCCGACTATGTGGATAACACTCTGAGTGATGTAGACCGCGAGATCGCCGACGGACATTTGGAATACTGTCACAACTGCAAACTAGAGGTCGAAGATCTGCTGAGAACCAGGGCTCACCTGAGTCTTCTGCCTGAGAAGAGACATTCACCTCAGGTAGTTCCAAATCTCTGGCAACGTTTGACCCCCCTCTGGCACTGGCCATCAATTCGGATTGCGGCGCCAGCCGCCGCAGCAATTGTCCTCGTTGCCCTGATCGCCTGGGCAGTCGTTTCGTATTCACGAAAGCGCGCCGAAGAAGCTCGAATTCAACGTGATCAACAAGAGAAAGTTGTTGCTGCCAGTTCCCCGGCTCCGTCTCTCGAGCCGGTAACCACCGACAATTCGTCGCCTGCGCAGGAGAGCAACACTGGTCAGGTGGTTGAGCTCATCGATGGGGACAATCGGGTCGCGTTGAACAGTGACGACAAGCTTTCAGGTCTCGAAGCGGCGCCCGCTCAAACTCAGAACGAGGTAATAGCCGCGCTCAAGAGTGGCCGCGTGGGATCGCCATCGTCGATCGCTGAACTCAAGGGCCGTTCGGGCAGGCTGATGGGCGCCGGCACTTCGGATTATGGCTTGTTGAATCCAGTCGCGACCGCGGTTGAGTCGCGCACGCCAATTTTCCGCTGGCGCGCTATTGATGGCGCGGAGAGTTACGTGGTGACTATCTATGGTAGTGACGCAAAGAAGATCGCTGCCAGTGAGGTACTTACTGGAACGAAGTGGAGATTGAACAGGCCGCTCGAACGCGGCCGCATTTACACCTGGCAAGTTAGAGCGACCAGAAAAGGCGAGGAAGTGTTAATGCCCCCGCCGGCGGCTGCGGAGGCCAAATTCAGAATTCTCGACACCACCAAAGCCGAAGAATTAGCGCAGATCCGCCAGCGTGAGCCGCGCTCGCACCTGGTGTTGGGAATCGCTTATGCCAATGCCGGACTGCTTGACGATTCTGCGCGCGAGTTACGAAAACTGGTTGCCGCGAATCCCAAATCTTCAGTTGCGAAAAGTCTCTTGCGCAGCGTCGAAGCGCAGAAGAGATCGAACCAACCGTGATCGCCGGCAAGAACAGCGCCAACTTCTTCACCCTCCATCCCCAACGATCACGAATCCCGCCCAGAAGAACGGATGTTGGTAACGCTTCGTTCGCAGCAGCTTTAACTGTGCCTGTCGCAACGCTTCGGCTTTACTCATCGCATATTGCAAGCCCCTGCCGGGCGCCCTCAGATTCCGGTGAAAGCTCAACATCAGCTCGGTCGTGCTTTCTGATTCCACACTCCATTGACTGACGACAGTCGTGGGACTTCCCGCCACGAAGAATGCCCAGGTTAAGCCGATCACACCCTCGCCGGCGCCGATGCGACCGCGAGCAGTGTCGCAGGCAGACAAAACTACCAGATCTGCTTTGAGATCGAGATTCATTATTTCCCAGGCTTCAAGGAGGCCGTCCTCTTTCGAGTCACCCGTAGACTGTGAGAGGACAATGTGCGAATACATCGGATTGGTGTTGTTAAGAATCCCATGGGTAGCGAGTTGCAGGATGCGATACCGTCCGCTTTCGGCTTTCACACGGTCTTCGCGCGCCTCGGCTCCAACGTACACCTTGCTGCTTTTGATTCCGTACAACTGTCCCAACATTTTCGCCTGCCGTTCGGCTTCGGGAAGAGGCTCGAGCGCTTCATTCATCAAGACCATACGCGCGCGTGCCTTGGTCTGCTGGCCGAGAAAGGGATTCCCGATGGCAAGTAAGGTTGACAACGCGGCATCCGTTCCTCGATGCCGCTTTGCTATCATCTCTCGCAGCACAGTCAGGGACGGCGCGTAAGAAATGGCGTGGTCTTCGATCAGATAGTGACCACCTGCTGGTTGTAAGGCTTGAAACGGCAAGTCCCACAGCACGTCGTCGGGCACAACCACAAGCGCGCTCTTTCCGTGCAACTGCTCCTGAGCGGGCTTGATCAGCAGGTTGTAAACATCGGTTGCAGAATCCGCGTAGTCACGGTCGCGGTTGGCCAATCGTTGCCGAAACCTTTCAACCTTCGCAGCGAGCTCATTACGCTTGATAGGCAGCGTATAGCTCTTCAAATCCACGCCTGAAGTTCCCATCGCCTTTGTAAGCACGAATAAGTAGACTTGATCGTTGGCCACCGTATACACGAGCAGCGCAGTCCGATCGTCAGACACCAGTTCGCTTGCCTGGTCGATTCGCAAAGGCGCGGTTTCGCCGCGCTGCGTTTTCAATTCCGGATGCGCGGCGTAAAGACTTGCTTCGAAGTTTTCACGTTCAAGGCGAGCTTTCTCCAATCGCGCTTCCAGGTCGGTGAGGCGCAACTTGTCGGGCTGCGGGCGAGACCTCTCTCGTGCCAGTTGCGTGTTGAGCGAGGTCAGCGCCGCCCTCATCTCTTCTTCGCGCCGGCGCTCATCTGCACTCATAGCTTTCGTGGCATTCGTCCTGCCACGGCGCAGCACATCCAGAAGCACACGGGCTTTGGCACGCTCCAAATAATTGAGAGCCTCGCTTGTGCTGTTCCGGGAGAGAAGCAGCTTGGCCATTTCCTGGTAAGGAGCGACCTTATTCTCAAAGAATTGCTCCTGGTCGCTTTCGCCGCCCGCGACCCGAAATCTTAAGGCCTCGATAGTAGCGATCGCCTCTGACAATGCTTCCTCAGCCGGCGCAAACCTGTTCAGCGCACGATAGGATTTTCCGACCACCGTCTGGGCATTCCAGAGGGTTTCGCGATTGCCTATGTCTCGTGCGAGCGCGGACGCGTGCTGCGCAAACTCGATTGCTTTCGCGTAATCACCAAGGTCCTGATGAACGTGAGCGATGCTGTTAAGAGATTGGGCGATGCCGAGCTTGTCTCCGATTGTTTCGCGCAACGAAAGCGCTCGCGCTAAATATTCGAGCGCTTGATCGTATCTGCCCTGGAGGTAGTAGGTCAGACCGATATTGTTTAGCTGGTTTCCAATTCCCCTTTTTTCTCCCAGGCCCTCGCGGATCTTCAGGCTATTCTGGTAATAGACCAGCGCCTGGTCATAATCGCCCTGTTCACGGTAAACACTCGCGATGGTGCTGAGAGTCTGGGCAATCCCTTGCGTGCTCTTCACCTGCTCACTCAACGCCATGCTTTTTCGCGCGTACTCCAATGCCTGAGAGTAATTTCCCTGGCGGAAATAAATTACACCTATTGCATTGAGGCCTAACGCAACTTTGGCCTTGTCTCCTAATTCACTACGGAGCGCCAGGCTCTTATTGTAGGAATCAAGTGCTTCGGCATAATCCCCAAGCTCCTCCGCTACCTGTGCAAGACCGCTCAAAGCCAGCGCAATGCCCTTCTTGTCCCCCAGAGACTTACTGAGCGACAAACTCTTGCGGTAATACTCAAGGGCCGCTGTATAACTACCTTGTGAATAGCTAAGGACTCCGAGCGCCAGGAGCGAGTTCGCTATTCCGGTTTGATCTTCGGTCGCTTCACTGATGGCGAGACTCTTATTAGCAAAGTCTATCGCGCTGGGATAATCGCCCAACATGCGGTGCATCGCCGCGACGCTATTCAACATTTCGGCCGTGCGATGTTTGTCGCCGATTTTCTCGGCCAGCCTTTCGCCCAGCGCGTAGATTCTCAATTGTTCTCGATAGTCAGTTGAGCGATCTCCTAACAGCTTTAGCGCGCCGATCAACTGCGAATTGACCAACTCATTGTTTTGTAAGAGAAGCGAATAACGCCGCTCGTCATTTGCGGCGATCAGAGCAATGGCCAGATCCTCTTCGGCCGAAGCGTCGCGCGCAATCTTCCAGAACCCCGACTCCTTCACGAACTCCAGTACCCGATTCATTTTTCCGAAGGCCGTGGCAGGCTGATTTGTTTTGATGTCGGTTGCGGTGATTTCCAGCGTTACTTGTGCAGAAGCCTTATCGCCTTCAAAGATAAGTTTTCGAATCGCCAGATTTTTGATCTCGAAGTTCTCGTTTGCGGCAAACTCTTGCTGTAACTGTTTCTTACGGGTGTCAAGTTCAGGCGATCCGGCACTCCAATGCCTCAGCAGATTGTCCAGATCTTTCTTCGCGAAAGATTCGAAATACTGGCTAACTTCCACGCGCATCCGGGCTTCATCCGGCGAAGGTTCCTGGCCGACGCCCAAAGATGCGCTCGTGTCTAAACTGAAGATCGACACAGTCACGCTCAGCAAAATGACAAGCGAGCGAAACCGAGTAGCCTGGGACATGGGGTCTCCTCCAATAATCTCGGCTTAGGAACTATTTAGGGGCCGAGATACCAGCCGGTCGGGCATAAAAACACCACAACCATTAGAACTGGGGGTTGAGATGTTATGGCGGAAATGCACCAAAGGCAATGCCATTCCGGAAGCGCCAGCCGACACGGAAGTCTCTTTGAAGAGAATATCCGGCGCTCGTGGTAATAAGCTCCGCGGTTTCCGTCGTACCTAGCTGGAAACCCAGCTTCGGTAGGAGAAAACTTTGTGTACAAATTCAAGAATTCGCTCATCGTTTTCACGGGTTTGCTAGCGCTTATGAGCTTGATCGCGCTCGTCACGCCGCGCACTGGAGCCGGTCAAAACAATAAAGCGCCGCAGGATGTGAGGTTGGTGGGCACCGCCGTTACCCAGCCGGTGCGCGACGTAGATAATCCTGTCCGACAAGCCATTCAGCTGGAACAGGATGTGGCAATACCTGATGGAGTATTCACTGGCTCCAACACGGCGCTTGTTGTTCCTGGCGGTAAGCGGTTGGTCATTGAGTTCGCATCAGGGACTGCCTTGTTACCGGCCGGGCAGAAAATGCTGGCTAAGATCCAAACTTCACTAAATAACCATGTCGTGCCTCATACCTTGGCGCTGACGTCACAAGGAAATTTCGGCAGTGATGTCTATTGTGTTAGCCAACAGACACGCATATACGCCGATCCAGGTTCAACGGTGACTTTCAGCGCCTCGCGAAATGGAAACGCTGGAGATGCCAGTCTCTCTCTTACCATCTCCGGATACCTTGTGGATGTTCCGTAGCTCGTCTCAGCGGTAGAACCGCCAGCAGTGAATTAGGTCCTTGTGCCTCGATGCACGCTTACAGACAAAGCAAATGTGGACGACAAAACAATTCAGGTTTAGAGTTCGCGGCACCGCAAGATGGAAGTAAGCCCATGAATAATCTTGCATCTTTCCTAATGGTGGGCGCGCTGAGCCTTGGGGTTGCGCCCAACCTTCAACAACGTCCGAGCAAACCGGGCGCCCAAACAACAATTCCCAATCCACATCATCACGCCAAAGGGGAAGATGTGCTCAAAGATTTTGCACCGGAGATAAAGATCGTGGAATCAAGCGTGCCCGAGAATGCCGAGTTACAGAACCTGATGCTGAACAAGAGTAAAAGATTTTCGTCGTTCACCGTGACCACAGAAGAAGGCCTGGAACGAATCTTTATAAGACATGTGCTCATCCCCAACCGCAGTGAGAAGGTCTACGAAATCCAGGGAGTGGCATGGCCGAACCGGCCGCTAAGCGATCCGGTTTGGGCAGGTGACTATTTCATCTTCGATCGCTCAAGCAACCCACACGCTGCGATCCACTATGTCTTTGACATGCAAAAGCGAGCGCTGGTAGCAGCGCGTGCGTTTAATGAATAAACGTCCGCCCATAATGCTTTCGGATTCGAGATGAAGAAAGCCCAGGGGCCTGACAAAGGAAAAGAAAAGATGAGAACTCAAAAATCCTACGTTTCCCTACTGCTGGTTTCATTTGTATGGCTGGGACTGGTCCTTGGTTGTTCGAGTTTCCGAAAAGCGATGGACGAGAAGCGCGCCGAACGCGAAGGACCTAGTATCACAATCTCAGCCGACGATTTCTATAAAGCATATCAGTCGAACGAAGCGGAAGCCGACAAGATCTATCAGGGAAAGATCGTGATTGTTACCGGCATTGTTGGCACGACCAGTACTCCAGACGACGGCATGGGAAGGCCTGCGGTCATCCTGGTAGGCTCGAATCAGAAACCGATCGTCAACTGTTTTGGTTTCGCCAGCGATGAGAAGGAGGCCATTTCTAAATTAAAGCCAGGCCAAAAGGTAACGATTAAAGGTAAGTGCATGGGTAAGGTTGCAACCGACGAGCCCGCGCTTGAGGATTGTGTGCTTCAGTAACCGGATTGAAGAAACGAAGGTTCATTTCACCGGAGCATCATCCAGTCATGCTGGTCTGCACCAAATCTTTGTCAGGAATAAGAGTAAGGCGCTAACAGAGTCGAATCAGCAATTAGCAGGTTTCGACAGGCGAACAAAACGCACCGATATAGGTTTACCGAAAGGAGCAGAACAATGAAGAAGTTTTTTGTGTTAATGCTGACTCTAATATCCGGGATCATATTCAGCTTTCAGGCAGCTCGCGCTCAGTTTCCGAAAATCAAAACGCCGAAGCTCGGCCAACCCCAGTCAACCCAAACTGATTCTGGACAACCGGCGTCAAGCTCAAACCCTCAACCGGCGCAGCCACAGCCGGACAATAGAAACACGAGGTCCACGGCAACCGAAGCCGCTATCAACAAGCCTTCAATTCAAATCAATCTGCGCACGCACCGGCAGTATTACCGCAATGGCCAGCGCGATGAAGATACCTGGAGCTGGTCGCCGCGCATCGCGTTTCGCGTTAATGGGCCGATCCCGCCCGGCAGCCAATTGTCGGTGGAGTTCATGACGCCCTCGGGCAAGTCCTGGATCAAGTTTGATTGCAATACCAACGAAACCAAAGAAGGTTCCTGGTGGCACACGGAATGTGGCATGAACAGCGACGATGTCAAAGACGAACAGACCTCGATAGAAACCGGCATGGCGGGTTTCAAGATCAATCTCAAGAACGAACTCGAAGGTGCCAACAAGAATCTCTTCACCGGCAAGTTCAAAGTCGAAAAGTTTGTTGTCAATCCTTCAGGCAATCCGAAATTCAAAAACAACTTTTCTTATTACGTCAATTACGACTGGGCCCTGCCAATTGCCTACGTGTACAGCTATGACGGCCTGGATATTCGCACGGGCAATCGGCCTTCACAAACAGAAGCACGGCTTTCGTTTGCGACGTGGTTCAAGAGCGACCCCAGGAACATCGATTACGGCAAGTACGCCGCCTATTTGTACTACAAAGGGCAACTTGTGGCCGACAGCGCCGGGGGCGGTAGCAAATATGGCGACACCGCTTGCCTGGTGACGAATGCGGCCTACGAAGAATCGCCGAACACGTATTGCCTGCGGAAGTTCGTTGTGAATGCCATGGTCTGGGACAAGCAGGCGGAATTTCATCCGATGGATTTCAAGATGTACGAAAATCCTGGCGAGTATGAAATCAAAATCCTCGAAAATGGAAAACTGGCGCGTACCGCAAAATTCACCATGGGGCCGAATGGTCAATTAGTGGATTCGGGAGTCGGCAAACAGAACAACCTCGGAACTGGTCGCATCGTATTGCCGGTGCAAATTACCGGCGATCAGGATGGCACGTGGGATCGGAATGCTTACAAGACGGATGCCTTTTTTGGCAGCCCGTTAACTGGTTTTGTCGTCCCGTAGCATCGCGTGCCGCGAGAAGCGCGTAGAGTCGCGGTGGCAACAACGCCGGAGATTTACATCAGTGTTCACAAAGGGAGAATCGAAAATGAAAAAGTACGCATGGTTAATCCTGGTTGTTTTGTTCCTTCCTGGTTGCGCCAGGAATGAACCGGCAGCTACCAACACTCAAGCCGCCAGCGGGGCGGAGCCTCGATCGTCAAAGGCGGATTCGCAGGCTGCTGCACCGCAGACCACAACCGGCGCTCCAGTTGAATTTATTTACGGCGGGATCAGCCCCGACAAAACAAACGTCTCGTACAAAATAAAAGTAAACACCGACAAACCGATCGATGAAGTTCACATCAACCTCAAAGAGACCGACGCGAGTGGCAAGACCGTCGAACAAACAACTATCGTCTGGCAAAACATTGTAGGTTCCACCCGCAAGCCAATCGAAAGTGGCAAGACCTACGAAGATCAGACTCCACTCGAGCCGGCGGCAACCAAAGCAGAGTGTTCACTAAAGGAAGTGGTGTTCAAAGATGGGAGCAAGTGGAGCGCTAAGTAGCGACTTTCGCCAATTTCAAATGATAGCGACGCATAGGAGGTAAACGAGATGTTTCGAAGGATTTCAACGGCGACATTTATCTGCGTAATATTGGCCGGCTCGGCTGTGGTTATGGCACAGAAAGTCGCAAAGGAACTCGAAGATGCCATCAATTCAGCTTCCAACTTTGCCGACTGGAAGCCGGAAGACAGCATGTACCCTAAAGAGGATGGCAAGCTGGCGCTCGAGAACGGCAGGGCTTGCATTGCCAAAATAGATGAAGCGACATCAAAAGGGCTCGCCGAATCGACTCAGGTCGAAACCTACAAAGGCAACATGACGATCACGGAAGCGCGCGCGATGTGCGTCAAGGTGCGCGACGCCGGCCAGAAAGTCTTTGGCGACCTGACCGCAGCCGAAGAAGCTCAGTACGAGCCGTACAGAAAGATCCTGAGCGGCGACAAACTGAGCCTCTACAACGATCGCCTGAAGAAATACAAACTTTACGGCGCCGGCGGTAGGGTACTGAAGACGCCGGCGGACTATCGCGACTCGGGCGTATGGTGCACGACGGGTGTCGATCGCGAAGGCATCGTACCGGTGTGGAGCGTCGACTGCTGGCACTTTAAAGGCATGACCAAGCTAGGCCCCGTCGAAAGCCGAACCGGATCCGGGGATGAAGCGCCCTCATCGGCGTTTCGCTAGAGGTTTTCGATTTCATTCACAACTAAAGCCCCGTCAGCGGGCCGGTTCCTCGCCTGCTCGTTCCTCATCATTAACGGGCCGGCGTTATAATTCAGGCCCATGCAGGTTCTTAAAGTCCGTTCACATCAGCGCGAAGAGCTCGTTGAGTTCACTGATGAAGTGCGAAAGCGCCTGAAAGAATCAGACGCAAAAGAAGGGGTGGTGGTGCTCTACGTGCAACATACCACCGCCGGTCTCACCATCAATGAAAACGCCGACCCTGACGTGCCGCGGGACATGCTGCACGCATTGCGCACTCTGATTCCTCAACACGGGATGGGCTTTCGTCACGGCGAAGAAAACTCTGATGCGCACATCAAAGCCAGTCTCGTCGGTCCGAGTGTGACTGTTCCTTTCAAAGACGGCGAACTCCTTCTGGGTCGCTGGCAAGGCATTTTTCTCTGCGAGTTCGACGGCGCCCGCGAGCGTAAGGTCATCATGATCATAAAATAAATCACCTCACCATAAAGATCGATTCGGTTCATCTGTGAAACCCGATTCGCAGTCGAACCCATTTCGCATTAAATATTGACTAAATCGGAAAATTGTCCGGAATTGCTGTCTATTAAGATCTGAAAGTTTGCCGAGCATCGCGCGAAGAACCAGGCTTGTGCCGGTTCCGTATTTGTTATAAGCTGCGCCACGCAATCTTGAACGCCGTCGATCCCGGCCAGACGGCAACTGGTCTGCAAGATCGTATCACTTCGTTAAAGAGTTTTCCTTACCTGTTGGGTCAGTGGCCGGCCTAACTCGTACACATCTTGAATTGCGTTGCTGGCTGATTTCCCGATCACCACACCGCGTCGCCTGAATGAGCCGAATGTCTCTCGGAGGGTCAAATGCCTGAACTCGATGCCGAGTTTGCCCGGAAACCACTTGCTTTGGTGGTGAGAAGCAGGCGGTATCGAATGTTCGTTGGCCTGTGTGTGCTGGTCCTGGTTGGGATTACTCCATGGCAGATTCTCAGAGCGCAGGGGTTGACGGGGAGCATCAAGGGGACGGTGAGTGCTGCTTCGGCCGATCCTTCTGCGCGGGCTTACCTTGTGCCGGGCGCACGCCTCACGCTGGTGAATCGAGACGTTCAGGGCGCTCCCGTCAAAACCGTCACCGATGAAACCGGTAATTTCGCGTTTCTGGATCTGCCTTCGGCTAATTACGTATTGGCCGCGGAAGCCGACGGATTGCCAGGCGCCAAACAGGAAATTCACTTGACGACCGGCGCCACTCTGGTAGTCGAGATCGTCTTGACGGCCACGGTCACTGAGTCGGTCACCGTTCATCAGGAAGAAGGCCTGCTGAGCACATCCGAAACCACGACCTCAAATACAGTTCGCGCTGAGAAGCTCGAAGAATTGCCTCTTCGTTCTGAAAATTATCAGAGCGCCCTGCCTTTAACTCCCGGCGTTGTGCGCGGCGCCGACGGATTAAATCATGTCAAAGGCACGCGCTCCGGACAGAGCTCTTACACAGTGAACGGCGCCGATGTTACCGACCCGCTGACCGGCAATCTCGCGTTTGATATTCCAGTCGAAGCCGCTGAGAGCGTGCATATCGAAGAGAATCCTTATTCTGCCGAGTTCGGTCGTGCTGCGGGCGGTGCTACGAACCTGGAAACAAAAACCGGCGGCAACAAATTCAAGTTCACCCTCTCCCGGTTTTTCCCGACTTATCGCAACATCATCAGCGGCAAGCTCGATTCGTTCCGTCCCCGCATGACTTTTAGCGGGCCGCTGATCCGAAACCGGCTCAGTTTTCTGCAATCGTTTGAATATCGCTATTCGCGAGTGCGGGTGCCGAGTTTGAAAGCCCCGCGCGACGATTCAGCATCCGAATCATTCGACTCTTTCACGCAATTCGATCTGACGATCAACAAAAGGCATAGCCTGAAGTTTGTTGGTGGTTTGTTTCCACAGAAAGTGCGATTCGTCGGGCTTGACACGTTCAATCCTCAGGAAACGCGGCCAAACACAAAACAGCGGGGCGAACTCTTCTCGCTGTCTGAGCAAGCGATATTCAGCAATGAATCCTTTCTCTCCTCGCTGGTCAGTTACAAGACTTTTCACTTCCAGGTTTTCCCGCAGGGCCCAATGGGATTGACGTATCTCCCTGACGGTAACACGGGAAACTATTTCGTAAACTCTCAGCGATCGTCCAAACGGCTCCAGTGGCTGGAAAACTATTTTGCTCACCCCATTTCCGCGGGAGGCCAACACTCTTTAAAGCTTGGGGCTGAGTTCGATTCTACGATGCTGTTTGGAGCGTTTAACTTCCGACCGATTTCAATTCTTCGTCGCGATCAAACACTGAGCCAGCGAATCGATTTTGCGGGCCCGACTTCGCTTAACAGATCTCTCAGGGAAATAGGCGGTTTTATTCAGGATCGCTGGCTGATCAGGAAGAGTTTGACGCTCGATCTGGGTACGCGTTTCGATCGTGACAGCATTTCTAAACGAGTCAACTTCGCGCCGCGTTTAGGACTGATGTTTCTTCCGTTCGGAAACGATCGCACGATTGTCCGCGGCGGAGTCGGCCTTTTTTACGATCGAAGTCCTTTGTCATCCAGGTACTTCATTCCCTGGCAGCTGGATGAGAATGATGACCCGCTGTTTGATTCTTCCGTTCTCGGCGTCGCGGCGCCCGGCCGTTTTCCGGAACGCATTGTTACCAGCTATGCGCCGGACGGAGTGACAGTAATCGATGGCCCCCGTCATTTTGCAAATGTGATTAGAGGACCTCTGCATGATGCGCGAAGCACGCGTTGGAGCGTGCAGGTCGATCGCGGCATAACCAAACACCTCACCGCCAGGATTGGATTTCTGCAACGCTCAACAATGAATGAGGCGATCGTTATTCCGCGCGTGAACAGGTTTGGCGAAGGAATGTATGTCCTCAAAAGCAGCGGCCGTTCGCAATACCGCGAAGCGCAGGCGTTGCTGGCTTATGATAATCAGCGTTTTCACAACTGGAACTTTTCTTACGTCTGGTCGAAAGCGCGCGGTGATTTGAATACATCCGATAATTTTCTCAGTGACTTTCCATCTTTGGTTATTCGGGCAAACCAGTACGGGCCCCTGCCATTCGACGCGCCCCATCGCTTTCTCGCCTATGGCGAACTGAAGGCGCCCATGGCCATCACGATCACGCCGGCGTTCGAGATCCGCTCAGGCTTCCCCTTCTCGATCGTCGATGATGGTCTTGATTTCGTTGGGCTGCGCAATCGAGCTGGTCGATTTCCGATGTTCATGTCGCTTGATGTGCAAATTCTAAAAGGATTCAAGATTCCATTCTTCGATAAGAGAGCGCGGGGCGGCGTTGCCATTTTCAATATCACGAATCATTTCAATCCTCGCGATGTGCAAAACAACACCGGCAGCCAACACCTCGGCCAATTCTTTAATAGCCTCGGGACCTCAATAAGGGCTAAATTCGAAATGGATTTCTGAGGCTACATCCGTTGGGCATCTTCCTGATTTCTAATTCGATATCAAAGTCTTTAAGCCTCCGGAGCCCACTTCATTGTCTTTATCAAGCTATGTTCGTGTTTGTAGTACAGTGCCAGCTAAGCGCGACGGATAAACCTGGCCGCAAGCCAGCCGACAGGAACCAACACCGCGAGGTGAATCCAGTCATAACCGCCGGTAGTATTTCCGCCAAAATGATTGCTGATCATAAGGAAAACAACCGGGACGGCCATGAAAGTGTTCTGCTTTGAACGGAGCTTTGCCTGGGCCGCCAGACGTTCGTCGGGTTTTTGTCCTGCCTTAATGGCGTCGATCATTTTTCGCTGAGCCGGCAGGATTCGCATCCAGACATTCGCCGCCATGATCGTGCCGAAGATGGCGCCGACATGGATGTAAACGGCGCGGCCGCTTAACACCCGGGTCAGTCCATAAGCCGTGCCCACGACAAGAAGATAAGCCACCAGCGCGAAGACTTTCTCGTTTCGACCCAGCGGCGAAATCATCAGCAGGTCATAGATCAGCCATCCGAAGATCAGCGCGCCCACTCCGATTGCGACGGCGGTGCCGAGACTTATATCGGATATGTCCCGGTCAATCAGAGCGCCGCCGCCGAGGTAGTAAACAATTATCAAAAGAGCGAAGCCGCTTAACCAGGTCGTGGCTGCTTCCCAGCGAAACCAGTGTAGCTTGCGCGACAATTCGTCCGGCACTTTCCGTTTCTCGACCACATAAAAGCCGCCGCTGTGGACCATCCAGATCTGCGCGGCGTTTCCGGTATTGGCCAGCGCCTTCTCTTCTTCGCTCAAACGCGCATCCAGCCAGGTGAAATAATACGTCGTGCCGACCCACATGATGCCGGCGAACACATGGACCCAACGCGCAATGAAGTTAAGCCATTCGCTGATTGTCGGATTGATCATTTATGGAGTGGCATAGACTTCAGTCTGTGATCTGCACTTCAGGCTCAGTTATTAAGTCAAAGCACGAAAACTCGCCCACCCTCTTCGATTTCGCTCGGCGGCTGATGACCAGATCCAGTGTTCCGGTTTCTTGACCAAGCCGGCTTTTACGGGGTTATTCTCAATGTAATCGACGATACGAAAGAATTCATTCTGATTCCGACTCCGGTGATCAAATGATTCATCCTGCCAAAACTTGCACCCAGTTCGTTCAAGCCGCCGATTTGCCTCGCGTGCTGTGTAGCCCTTGATGCACTTCGTGATTTTCGCCAGGGATATTTCATGACTCTTGGGCCTCAATAAGATGTGCAAATGGTTTGCCATTACAACGTAGGCCCAAAGCGTGTAAAGGTGAGCGTAGCGATCGAGCAGTGTCCGTTGTACCAAAGTTGCGACCTCACCGTCCGCAAGCCACAATGGCCCACTGCTGGCCTTATCAAGGATCGCATCAACCTTTGCGAATAATCTTTTGTACTGGAGCATTCGGACTTCGGCACTGGTTTTGGGATTATTTTGATACTTTCAGTTCGTTACGTTTGAGTCGGAGTTTTTCGACTACCGTTCTTGGCAAAGAACCATCCAAGCGCCACGTGAGGAAAATTGATCTCCCGATAGGATGCCAATGAGGTAAATTGCGACGATAGTAGGTGTGTACAACTTCCTCCATTGGGCCACTTATGTTCAAGTCACAGACTGAAGTCTGTGCCACCACTAACTCCCTCGATACGTCGAATATCCAAACGGACTGAGTAGCAGCGGCACATGATAATGCTGCGCCGGATCGTGAATCTCGAAGACGATGTTGACTTCATGATAGAAGCTTTCTACTTTTTGCGAAGCAAAGTAGGACGCGGTGTCAAAAGTTAGCTTATAAACTCCACCATGCAGGGCAAAGTTGGACGGCAAGAGGTCCTTTGCCCGGCCATCCGTGTCGGTCATGGCGACGCCGATCTGTTTCCAACTGCCGTCAGCAGATTCAATTTCAAGCACGACCGGTACCCCTTCCGCGGGCCGGCCACGCGAAGTATCCAGAACGTGGGTGGTAATGGCGCTCATTCAGTTGAGAAGCTTCTCCAGTCTCAGTCGTGTGATCTTTCGTTGCTCTTCAGCAGCAGTGCGAATTTCAGTATCCATATCGTTTCGTAATCGGTCATTAAGAATTGCCAGCATTTCTTCCGAAGATTTTCCCGTCGCACACACAATAAAAATGAACCCAAAGCGTGCTTCGTATTTTCGATTTCCTTCAGCCAGCAAGACCATTGTACCGGCAGGCGCGTTCTGAGTCCCTGATTGTTCCTGCGCCGACCATCCTTCGGCTTGTTCAGATTGAGCTGCAGCCGCCTTCTTCTCGCCGATCTTTGGATGAGCCCGAAATGCTTCCAGCCAATCTGCAGGGTCAAGTGACCACCAGACGCGATCCGCTTCACTCAAAAGGTAATCTGCATTTTCAAACGGCCGCGCTTTTGACATTGCCCGCGCCCAGCTTATGGAACCGCAGCATTTCAAGAACTCTGCCTGGGCGTCTTCAGACGGAAGCTTATTCAAATGATCGAGTGCGGTCGTCATTCAATCGTTCCGAAGACCCGCAACCTGCCGACACCGCCATCCGGAAAAATATTGAAACGTACGTGCGAAACTGCTCCCACGCCGGTCAGGTCATCAAAGAAGTGACGCGTGTGCGCCTGTAGAATGGTCCGCGGCAGCACTGATTTCCAGGCGAACGAAGAATCCTGCAACATCTCAATCGATGCATTTGAAGCGTTACAAGCCTCGAGCGAACAACTCTCCGGAAAATTTCCTTTGAACCAGGAAGTGTCAACCTCGAGACGTCGGATGTGACCGGCCGAACCCAGCTTGATGATGATCCAATCGTGACCGGGTCCGCGCCGCCGCTTAGTTTCCCACCCGTCGCTCATATTCAACGCGCGCCCGGGCATGATCAAGTTTTGACGATGTCCGAAAAACATATCGCTGCACGAAAGCACAAACCCGCCATTCTTGACTGCGGCGAGATCGATCTCGCCGCCGATCTTTTTCATGCGATTCCAGTCAGGCACAGCTTCACCGTGAACGCGCAGGCGCGCCACACCGCCATCGGGATAAATCTTGAAACGAAGATGGGTCCAGCGCCGATCGCTGGTAATCGCAAATTGATTCAGCGAGTCACCGTCCAAATTTGTCTTCGGGAGGATCTCAATCCATTGAATTGAATCGCCGATCAGCTCTTCCGCCGCCGGTACTCCGTCGATCGTGCAAGCCTCCAGCGAACATTGTTCCGGGTAATTGCCTTTGAAGTGACTCGTATCTATGATGACGCCGCGAATAAAGCCTGACAATCCCAGACGAATCAGGCACCAATCGAATCCCGGCGTGCGTCGCCGGCGCGTTTCCCAACCGTCCATCCACTTGCCCAGGTCCGTGTACTTGCCTTCGATGAAAACAGGCGGCGACGGCTTTAGAAGATTTTCCCTGGGCGCAAAGAATTCGTCGTTGGCAACAAGCACTGCGCCGCCCAGGCGTTCTGATGCCAGATCTATTAGTTCAATAAAGTCCATAGGAGCTTTGCGACCTGGCGGCTTTGCGCGAGATGGGTTTCACGCCAAGTCGCAAAGCCGCAAAAATTCAGGCGCGTTGGCGCAGGAGCACTCTACCCTTAGGCTTAGCAAACTCGCCGCCATCATAAACGATCTGGCCGCGAAGAAAAGTCTTTTCTACTTTACCGCGCAGGATCTCGCCATCATAGGGCGTTAGCTTGTGGCGATGATGAATCATTGATGCCTCGACGCGAAACTCGCTCTCCGGATTCCAAATCACAATGTCAGCCTCGGAACCCACGGCGATTGATCCCTTGAGGTGCGCCATTCCGATTTGTCGCGCCGGCGCGCGACAAAGCCACTCGGCGAGCTGATTGATGCCGGCGCCGCGCGCGCTGGCGTCAGTCCACATCACCGGCAGCCGCAGCTCCAAGGAAGAAATGCCTCCCCAGGCCTGCATGAAATCTCCCCGCTCGCGCAATTTCATTTTCGGAGGACAGGGTGAGTGATCTGAGACGACGAAATCTATCGTTCCGTCGGCCAATGCTTTCCAAAGTTGCTCGCGGTTATCGCGTTCCCGAATTGGCGGACAGCACTTGAATTCAGTTGCCCCGTCGCTGATGTCTTCCGCGGCAAAGTGCAAATAGTGCGGACATGTTTCGGCAGTTATGGCTGCGCCCGAGGCCTTCGCCTGGCGCAGCATATCGAGAGCTCCGGCCGATGAATGATGCACGATGTGAACTCGGCAGCCTGTCTCGCGGTTCAAGCGAACCATCAACGCAACCGCGTCGTTTTCGGCTTCCCGCGGCCTGCTTTGCAGAAATGTCGAATAGCTGCGGCCATTATGGCCGTGACTTTCCTGTTCGCAACATCGTTCAATCGGTTCCGGCAACTCCGCATGAACGATTAACATCGCTCCCAGTCGCGCCAATTCAGGCATCGCTTCACGCAGATCTTTCTCGGTCACGTTCGGGAACTCATCGACGCCGGAGTGGACAAGAAAGCATTTGAAACCCACAACCCCAGCATCCCACAACGTCGACAGTTCGCTCGAATTGCCTGGCACGACGCCTCCCCAGAATGCAACATCCACGCATAGCTTGCCGGCAGTCGTTTTCAACTTACCTTCCAACGCGCCCGCCGTCGTCGTCGCCGGAATGCAGTTCAGCGGCATATCCACAATCGTTGTCACGCCGCCTGCGGCCGCGGCGCGGGTTGCGGTTTCGAAACCTTCCCAGTCGCTCCGGCCCGGCTCATTGACGTGGACGTGAGTATCAACCAGCCCCGGCATGACAACGGATTCGGCACCGGCTTCGATCACTTCGCAGTCCGCGGGAATGTCTTCGAATATCGAAATCGATGAGATGTAACCGCGAGTTATGTGCACGGATGCCGGGGCGACTGAATTTCCCGTGACGACGCGTTGTCCGCGAATGACCAGTTCCGGGTTAGGCATTTAATTTCATACGGCCCAGCTTGCGGGCGGAGGGGGAGGCACGGGTAACGTGTGCGGAATCTCGGGAAACACGCGACGGTAGGCGATGGCGTACGAAGCGAAAGAAATCGGCAGATAAAAATAGACACCCACAAAACAGCAAAGCACGCCGACAAAACCAAAGAGCGCATTCAACAGCAGTAAGCCCAGCACCCCGCCAAAGTTTTCTTTTCCCGCTTTGATACTGAGTTTTACCGCTTCAATTGCCGGCAGCCGACGATCCACAACCAGCGGAAAGGCGAACATGAGAAAGATCTCGACCACAATTCCCACCAGCATCAGTACCGAGATAAAGACCAATTCAAATCCAAAGAAGGTGAACAAGAATCGCGATGTCTCTTCGGGAGTGGTTTGCTCCCGAGGCATGCTGGTAAACATGATGACAACCATGATCAGATAGAAAGGCACCATCAGAATCACAATGGGAATCATTTTGATTAACATCACCAGCAGACTCTGAAGGAAATGATCAAATCCCTTGAATAACATTCCGAATTCAACCGGCTGACGTCGCTGTCTTTGAAACAGGCAAAGAAAGATTCCACACATCATCGGCCCCATCAGGACAATCGCGAAAGCGCTGCCGATTAACATTCCAACAAAAGAGATGCCGAGAAAGAGCCAATACTGGTCCTTGATCAATTCCCAACCTTCCTTCACACACTCTGTGGGTCTGATCACGTGGCGATTAAAGTCGATAATATTCTGGCTCATGCGGATGTTCTCCCGGTCGTCTGCGCCTTCAGTCAATGCGGTGCCTGAGTTCGGCGAGGAAATCTTCCAGCAGGTTCACGGCCACGCGCTCGCGATAATCCCTGGTCGAGCGCAGATCATCAATCGGGACGATTTCTTTGGCCAGCATTTCCTTCGCCGCTGCGATTGTCCGGGCGTCGAGCGCTCGATCATTTATCAGGCTTTCGGTCCCGACACAACGAAGCGGAATTGGGGCCACGCTGCCGAGCGCGATGCGAACTCCCGACAAACGATTGTTGGATGGGTGGCCTACGGCAGCAAAGCAGACTTTGGAAATTGCCTGGGCTCTGCGCGTGCCGACCTTGCGATAGTAATGCGTCAGCGGTTGGGTCGTCCGCGGTAAGCGGATCGCGCGCAGCAATTCGTCGGGGCGAATATCCATCTGTTTGTAGCCGCGATGAAAACTGGAATACGGAATCGTTCTGTCTCCCTGTTTTGACACCAGCAGCAACTGCGCATCATACGCCAGCAAGGCCGGTGGCGAGTCTGCAGCGGGCGAAGCATTAACGATGTTCCCGCCCAGCGTGCCGCGATTCTGGATCGCAATGCCGCCCGTCTCTTTCGCGGCCTGGCACAGCATGGGGAATTCGTCTCGCAGGATGTCGTTGGCCTGGACTTCGCTGTAAGTCGTCAGCGCGCTCAGCGTGATTTGATCCTTTGTTATTTCAATTCCACGCAGCTCGTTTAGGCTCCAGATATTCACGTAGTTCTTGTGCGGCAGTTTTCCGGCTTCGAAGAGCACCATCAGATCGGTACCCCCGGCAAAGGGTTTCCATGTTCCGTCCTGCGCGAGAAGGTCCAGAACTTCGCCAATTGCGCCGGGTGATATTAACTGGTACGAAGGAACGTAGGCTCTCACTTTGATTCTTTTTTACGCTTTTCTTGGCCCTTGTTCTTGACGTTCTCATTAGTCTCCAGAGGCCGCGGATCAACCTTCGCGGTTCCCAGCGAGAGACAGAGCCGTCTCAGTTGAGAAACAAGTTTGAGTCGAGCCGTAATCGCCGCAGCTGACATATCAATTTGGGACATTCGTAAAGATCCAACATAGCTTAACCCTGCTATTTCTGACACGCGCGCGCCACCGATTCGAAAATCTTCATGTAGCCGGTGCAACGACAAAGATTGCCGGCAAGGCCATCGCGAATCTCAGACTCGGTCGGATTCGGGTTCTTTTCCAGCAGATTCACTGCGGCCATAATCATTCCCGGAGTGCAAATGCCACACTGGGCGCCACCGCATTCGATGAAGGCTTGCTGCATGTCGTGTAGTTGGCGATCCTCGAGCGCGAGGCCTTCGATCGTTTTGATCGAGCAACCTTCGACCTGCGCCACGGGCACCAGGCAACTGTTCACGAGCTGACCGTCGATCATCACCGAGCACGCGCCGCATTCACCTTCGCCGCAACCTTCTTTGGTGCCGGTCAGGCGCAATTCGTCGCGCAGCACGTCGAGCAGACGCTCCATGGGATAGGCCTGGAACGTGCGACGCACTTGATTTACCATGCAAATGATTTGGATCTTCTCTGACACGGAAAAAATTCTCTCTAATTTTCGGACTTCGTCAGAGACAATGTGGGCTTGCCGACGTTCTGAGCGAAGCATATCATGTTGTGCATGTTGGACTGGGCTGATTGTTCCGAAGTCGAGCGCGCGGAAAACAAAGTCGGTGGTGCCTGGGTCTTTCGAGGCACGCGGGTACCTGTGCGCGCTCTTTTTGAAAATCTTGAATCCGGAGCGACTGTCGACGAGTTTTTGGAATGGTTTCCCGGTGTGACTCGTCATCAAGTTGCCGCAGTCCTTGAGCACGCCGAGCAAAGTCTTGCGAAGGTATAGCGACGACACCAAATCTCCCTCTAAGTGCGAATACTCTTCGATCAAGGAACCCCGGTTCCCCTGAGAAACTACTTACTCGGCCATACCGTGGAAACAGTTTTTGAGAGGGGTTGGTCAAATCTTGAAAATGGCGCGCTGCTGACTCAAGCTGAAGAGTCTTTCGACTTACTCATCACAACCGACCAACAACTCCGCTATCAGCAGAATCTCGCCGGACGAAAACTCAAGATCATCGTTTTAACGTCGACAAGTTGGCCCCGAATTAAGCCGCACGTGAAACGAGTGATTGAAACTGTCGGGCAAATAGACGAAACCGGATATTTGGAAATCAAGTTCCCTTCATGAGTAGGTTTCCATCGTTATCTCCGGCATTAGCGGAATGCAGTTGAAACTCTGGCCGGTCGCATTCTCAATGGCATTCAAGATCGCTGGCGCGGGCCCATCCATCGGCAGTTCACCAATTCCTTTCGCGCCCGCGGGGCCGAACGCGTACGGGTTCTCTTCGAAGTAAACGCGGATCGGGGGAACATCCGCCGCGGTCGGCATGATGTAATTTGTCATCTGCCCGTTCATCATCCGTCCATTTTCCCAGACCACATTTTCGTAGAGTGTCATGCCAATCGCCTGCGCGACGCCGCCTTCGATTTGCCCGGCGGCGAGCACGGGATTGATCACCCGGCCGACCTCCTGGACCGCAACAAAATCATCGACGTGAGCTTCGTAGGTCAGCGGGTCATAGGAAACCTCGGCCACATAAACGGCCCAGGCAAATGCGCCGTAGGCGTCGCCCTGGTATTTTTCATCGTCCCAATAAATGTTCGGTGGCGGTTGATATTGGCTAATGCTCTTCAACGATCCAAACTTCGAGATGTAATCAGCGCATGCGTTTTGAAAATCGGATGGCGTGAATTGCTCGGTTAATAAGCCGCTGCCGATCAGTGTTTGTTTCAAGCCCAGTACTGCTGATTCGACCAGCTTTCCCACGATCATGCAGGTGCGCGATGCGACGGTAGGACCGCTGTTGGGGACCTGGGCAGTGTCCGGCTGACTGACCTCGATCTGATCGTAATCAAGGCCCAGGGTATCCGCCGCGATCTGCGCAAAGATCGTATTCGTCCCCTGCCCAATTTCGGTGCTGGCGGCGAGAACTTTGATACGGCCTTCGGAGGTCGCTTCAGCGCCGACGACTGATTGCAAAAAGACTTCGCCCGATCCGGTGAACCCGGCGCCGTGCATGAATGACGCGAACCCCACGCCTTTCTTGAGCCGAGAGGTTTTGTTTTCTTCCGCGAAGCGCCGGCGCTTATTTTGGTAGCCGCTCAACTCAAAGGCGCGGTCCAACAGTCCAGCCAGATCAACGTTCTCATGAATTACCTGGCTGGTGGCCGTGGTCTCGCCCTGTTTAATGAAATTGCGGCGCCGAAATTCTTCCGCTGTTAGTCCGATTGTCTTTGCAACTTTGTCGAAGTGACGTTCCAGAGCAAAGATGCTCTGCGGCGCACCAAAACCGCGAAAGGCTCCGTGCGGGGGCGCGTTTGTCGCGACCGCTTTGCTCTTAATGCGAACATTCGGACAAAAGTAAGGACCCGCGGCGTGAATCGTTCCGCGTGAAAGCACGACCGGCGACAGCGTGCAATAGGCGCCCCCGTCGATCATGAAGTCGATTTCCATTGCCAGCAGTTTTCCATCTTTGCTGACCGCGGTTTTGTGCTTCGTACGCGACGGATGGCGTTTCGTCGTCGCCACCATGTCCTCAGCGCGATCGTAGATCATTTTGACAGGCTTTCCTGATTTCCAGGCCAGCAGCGCCGCGTGCCCGGCGATCATCGACGGGTATTCTTCCTTTCCGCCAAAGCCGCCGCCGGTTTCAGTTTGAATCACGCGAACCTTTGCCTCGGGCAAACCAAATAACTTAATCAGCGCCTTGTGCACATAGTAAGGACACTGCATCGAGCCCCAGACGGTTACGCCTTCCTCGGCATTAGCAATCGCAATTGCTCCGTTGTTCTCGATATAAAGTTGTTCCTGAGCGCCGGTTTCGTATTCGCCTTCGACGATAAAATCCGCGTTGGACCAGGCCTGGTCCACATTGCCTTTATCAACCAGAAAGGTCTTAAAGGTGTTGTCTTCGCCCCAGATAAGTTCTGTCTTCGTGAGTGAATCGTGCATGGAAAAGATGGCCGGCTGTTCTTCATATTCAATGCGGACGTTTCGTCTTGCTTCTTCGAGTAAATACTTGTCGTGATGAGCGAGCAGCACGATCGGCTCTTCCGGATGATTAATGAGTTTTTCTGCGAGATAGGGCTGATCGTTAAGGATCAGCGCAACATAGTTTTCGCCCGGAATGTCTTTGGCCGTCACGATGGTAAATTCATTCCACGGGATTTCACCTTCGAAGGAAATGTCTTTGATAAGGCCGCGCGGAATAGTGCTGCGGACCGTTACGCCGTGTAGCATTCCATCGAAGCGCAGGTCATCGACATAAAGCGCCTGGCCGGTGACTTTCTTTCGGCCCTCTTTGCGCGGAACTGGTGTGCCGATAGTTCGCGTCATTTTCTCGAAACGATTTTAGCCGACGTGCGGCCGTGACTAGTCGGAAAAGCATCCGACCCTGAGTGGTGCGGCGTTCAGCTATTCACCAACGTTTGTGGCGTGGCGGCCTGAGCAAGTTCCAAATTGTCAGCCTCAGCTAAGGAGCGTCGCCGTCGTCGCCTCTGCGATGGACGGTTGACGCGACTGTCCTGAGTAGCCAGCGCCGCCAGGATCAAAAAGAGTAACGCGTTTGCCGTCGTATGCAGTGTGAAATCAAAGAAGCTGTGAATCAGGACTGCAAAGCATCCGGCAAGTGCTCCGGTTGCGATGCCGCGACGAAAGCGATCATCCGTCTCGCGGCGCACAAAACCCTGACGGAAAAGTATCACGATGAATGCCAGACCCAGTACGCCGCCGATGATTCCACCATCAGAAATGACCTGCAAATAGTCGTTGTGCGCTTGTTCCAAACGAAACAATCCGTTATGCGTGTCGTAACTAGTGTAGACCACGCCGAAAGCGCCGAGCCCGGTGCCGACGTATGGATTCGCCTTGATAATATCCAGAGTTACGTTCCAGAAGTGCGCGCGGCCCGTTGAAGGATCCGCAGCCGTCGGCGTTCCCAGCAGACGAGAAAACGTTTCCGGACCGCCAAAGCCGATCGCCCCACCGATCAAAACCCCAACCAGCACGAAAGCCAGGCCGGCGCGCACCATTGCGAACCGCGCGCGTGCGGCGGGGCTCTGGTGGCGGACACGCTTCGATCGAAATCCGGCGAGCACAGCGAGAAACACAATCTCTGCTCCGAGACTGATCATTCCGCCACGCGAATTGGTCATGATCAGCGCGATGCCCATGAGTGCCGCCGCAAACGCGTAAATCGGCCGTTTCTCGCGCTCAATTACGCCCGAGAACAACAAACCAAGCGGCAGGGCAATGGTCATTTCCATATAGCCCGCGAAATGATGACGATTGATGAAGGGCCCGAACGCCGTGCTTTGCGCCAGTTCCCGGAACCAATAGACGCGGGTGCCGCCCGTGGCAAACGACTGGGTCATACCAAAACAGGCAAGCGCAAAACCGAAGATCATGATCGTTCGCGCCAGCAGCCGCAAACGCTCTGGCGTATCCGTAAAGATCAGGGTCGCAGAGAAATAAATCAGCAGGGAAGTAACCTGAATAATGATCAGTCTCGTCGCATAGGGGTCGAACGAGAGTGCGAGCGAAGGTGCGATGGGCAGTCCCGCCGTGTCCTGCGCGACACGCAGCGGCAACAACTGAACGATGCCCAATACAATCATTCCCAGCACCGGCAGCTGCAGCGGGTTGAGACTCAATTGAACTGAGCGCAATTGCCAGGCATCGGCGACCGCAAAACAGATTATCGCCGCCGCGCTTAACCAAAAGACTGCCAGTGCCCAGTAATGTACTGTGCCATAGGCCAGCGTCGTCATCACTACTGCCACCGAGATCAGCAGAAAAATGAAGCGGCTGGCGAAAGTGCGCGCGCGCTTAGCGGAGGGCGCCGGCGGTTCCGCTGCCGGCTCTGGTCTCAGCATCGCTGCGAACAGCGCTCGCCGCGCCGCTGTAACGCTGGAGGTTGAAGTCGTCATACCACACTGTTCCGAAGATCGGACACACTGAGTCTGGCCCACACGGGGCCCGTCCCAGTTTAATTAGTACTCCTTCCATTCGGGGCCTGGTTTTGAAATCAAAGGTCACTGCCTGCCAATCGTTGGTTCCATCGGGTAGCGGCACCGAGCTTGCCAGGACTGAGTGGTCCGCCGGATCAAGAATCAAAATCATTGGGGTGCTGCCGGTGTGCAGATCCAGCGTGCGGGCATAGCATTCGAAACGGTATTGCGTGTCCGGCTCGACAATCACGAGTTGCGAGACTTCTATCGTGTCAATACTTCGCGGCGACTTGAAAACAATCTCGAGGCTCGCACGTCCGTTATGCCCCAGCGTGTGATCGACCGCGATTTGCGCGTCCGGTGAGGTATTAATCAACCAGCCAAATTTCCCGGCCTTCCGCGAAGAGCTGTCATTTTCAAAGCCCGCGTTCGAAAAGGTTTCGGGCCGCGGCAAGAGGCTCGCATTCTCCTCAAGATCGGCCATAAGGTTCAGCACGTAATGGAATCTACCCGCTTCGAAAAACGATTTTTTCAGCATTTCCGCCGCGTCATGCTTTTCCCTTCGCTCCTTTGGATTGAGGTTCTGCCAAATGCGGATCGCGCTGTCAGCCTCGTTTCGATTGGCGAGATAAACCGCAAGCTGGGCGCGCGTGTCTATGTTCGGACAGGTCGCGTCGGCAATTTGATCGACGTCGCCGCCAAAAAGATCCCAGCTCAGGTTAAAAACCTGCGGCAGTAGTGCCGGATCGGCTTGCGAAGCTTGCACCAATTCCCGGAAAGCATCGTCCTGCTTTCCCTCGCGCAACAACAGATTTCCGAAGTACCAACGTGGAAATGAATAGGCGGGCGCCAGGGCCACCGCATGACGCAAAGCTTTTTCGCTGTCGTCGACGCGCCCCGCTGCTTCCAGCGCGCGGCCGAGTTGCATCCAGTAACGATAATCATTTGGCGCCAGGCTGACCGCCGTTTCATATTCGCGGACGGCGTCGCCGATTTGGTTCATGCTGAAGTTCTTTTCCATCGAATTGCCCAAGGTGAAATGCGCCAGTGGATCGTTGGGCGCCCACTTGACTGCCAGCTGGGCCATGTCCGATCCGCTTTCTTCAAACTCGGGCGCGTATTCCGCGATGGTATCGCCGATATACCAGTGCAAAATAAACCACGAACCGATTATGACTGCGATTACGGGTACGAGTAGGAACCCCCGAAGCGGGCCGGGCAGATTGAGTGTCATGAGGGATCGGGACTTTGATTGCGTCATTGATCGCACTTGGTAGTTTACACTACCGCGTCACGATGCGCGGTTGGAAACGGCTTTGGCGATGGTGGGTGGCTGGCCCTCTGAGATCGTTTCGATCCTTATTGACATCCGCTTTAGCTTGACCTGCTCGGCTTCACACTCTCTCTGGATCCGGGTCAGCCGCTCATCGGAAATTCGCAGGCTGGAAATCAGGACTTCTTCGATACGCTGCTCGCTGACCAGTTTTCTCAGCGATCCATTACCATCAAAAACTCGCAAACCATGAATGACTTTTCCCTGCTTTCGGACGTCGTCATCCAGAAAGGCTACCGGAGCATAGCGAAGGTCCCGGTTGTTAAGCAGCTCGCGTAACAGCAACTCACCCGCATCGCCGGCGCCGAATATCAAAATCCGCCGGCCATCCTTTACCTTCGTTGCGGGCAGCATCTGGCGGAAGAAACGAAAAGTCATGCGACTGCCCGAAAGCAACAGCAACATCACGACGCCGTCGATCATAAACACGGTTCGTGAGAATCCCTGAAAGTGAAAGCGAAACAGCAGGATTAATAAACTGACGACAGATCCGAGCGCGACTGCTTTGGCAAACAAAACGAGATCGCCAATTCCCGTGTAGCGCCAGATGCCGCGATAAACACCCATCAAAAGGAACGCTCCCAGGCGGACGAAAACCAGCACCGGCAAGGTGCGCAAAAACAGCCTCCATTGAACGTCATTCTGGTAAGGACCAAATTTGATCGCGTAGGCGCTCCAGTAAGAGAGGGAAATCAAAACCACATCAAGCAGCACTTCGAAGATGCGCCGCTTGTACGAAAGATCGATCAGGAATCCAAACGACGGTTTTTCATGCGCCGGAGCTTGCTCGCCATCGTCGTATATTTTGACTCCGGCCAAATAAACCCCGAGCAGGGTCAGGACGACAATGAGGCCGGCGATCAAGGCGACGCTGACGTCCGCCTTCAACCGTTGCACCAGTACTGCCAGCGAACCCGAAAGGGTTGCGAAGAGGTAAAGCATCATGACCGCGCGCTGCTCAGACATGCCCAGGGCCACAAGGCGGTGCGAAGTGTGATCGCGTCCTCCCTGTGACGCGGCCCGTCCGGACAACTTGCGCAGGATCGTTACGAACGTCGTATCAAAAATCGGAATGAACAGGACCAGAATGGGGACCGCCAGCACGGGGAGGAAACTGCGCGAGCGGCCTCCGGAAAGATTCATCAGGGCCGAACTGGCAAGGAAGAACCCGATAAACATCGATCCGCAATCGCCCATGAAGATCGAAGCGCGGTGCGAGTTGTACACGAGAAAGGCGAGGAGCGAGGCCGCAAAAACCGCCAGCATCAGCGCTTCGATTGGCTGCCCGCCTGATAAAAAATTAAGTGCCAGAAAACCTGAAGCTATCGCCGCAATTCCAGCGGCGAGTCCGTCCATGTTGTCGAGCAGATTGATCGCGTTGGTAATTCCAACCAGCCAGAAGATCGTGAAGATAAGATTGAGGGAAGCGAACCGGCTCCATGGCAGGGCCAGCCCGTAGTAAATAACGACTGCCGATCCCATTACCTGGCCGATCAGTTTTTGATAGGGCTTGGTGTGCAGCAGATCATCGGCCAGGCCGACCAGGAACAGGAAGGTGCTGGCGCCAATCACCACCCAGCCATGCGGCGTGTGTGGCATCAGCAGGAGCCAGGTTGATACCACGGCCAGCCAGATGGCGACGCCGCCCATCATGGCCGTTGGTTTCTTATGCCAGCGATCGGTTTTGGGCGTCGCCACCAGTCCCCAGCGCCGCGCCAGGGCGCGCACCAGGGGCGTCACCGCGAGGGTGATCGCAAAAGCCACCGCGACGGGTACGAAGCTTATGGACATAAGAACGGATTGGGGGTGGCGAAACTAATTTCAAAAGCTAGACGATCCTGCAAGGCAAATGCAAGCCGGAAAGGGTGTGCGGGGTGAAGAATTCAGCCCGGAAGCGGTAGAAAATGTGCTGATGGCGGTCGGCAGACCTTGACACAGGATTTGGCGCGGGCCTAAGCGCCCACACCTTTCCTTGGCGGAACGGCTTTAGGAGTTTCGCCCTGAATGCCGAATCATGAGATTGAATCCAACGATCGCCAAACAAGACCCGTCGACGTAAGAGTAGGCTTCAATTATTCCTTGCGATTGACGCTGCGGCGGCGGACCATGCGCCCGCGTCTTTGGGTCGAAATCGTAGCCGTGCTGAATGTACGAGTTTATGGGAGTAGGATCGTTCATCGTTATTTGTGTGGGGTGAGCGAAAGTATTGCGATTGATGCCGTTTGGGAATGAATCTCTATGGTTAATTGTCATCTTCCCAGTTTCGTTTGCGAGAGCGCGTGCATAATAGGGCTGTTCGTTCTTTTGTCAACCACTTTCACTTGCGCCAGTGATTGCAATAATATTTAAGAACCGCACGCTGAGTTGAGTAAGGAGCAAAAAAATTTCAGGTCCTGCCTGGTTCAAGTTCTTTCCGGCTGCAAACGGAGAACTTCGACCTGCAAACGGACAACCTCGACGGCGGGTAAACGCTTCGAAAGCTCTCTAATTTCGGGAACCTTCTACCGGAACAGATCAAAAGGCTCCTAAAGAGCTCGCAAGATATCACGCTAACAATGGTATCTAAAGATTGCAATAAAGCATAAGCCGTGTATTGCCAATCGTTACGCTGGAATTAAAAAAGTTGGTTGCAATGACTTAGAGTCGGCGGTATGCTACGCCGCCGTGGGGGCTTCCTCGTCAAGCGCTCTTTGCTTTTTAGAGACTCTCACACGCGCGCACACAAATACTATGTCGCCAATCGGAAACTGAGTTGGCGAGGCATGGACTTATAAAACGATGAGGCGTCTGCTAGATGAGCGGCAGAACGCTCTCGACAGCCAGTAGCGCAGCTTCAACTATCGAGGACATGACCTCCCCGTTGGTGTCGCTATCTTCAGCGTTGCCGGCCGCCATTGAAGTTGAGCAGGGTGGCGAATTCGTTTCACCGGGTGCACATGGTGGTGAATTGGTTTCGCCCGCGAAGACGACCATTGCGATAAGAAGCACTAAGGTGATTGACACACTGAGTTTTCTCAAGATCTTCATCTTTTCTCCTTCAGCGTAGGGAATGGGTGGTACAAGCTGCCTTTAATTAAACGAGATGAGCGCGTTTCAGCTTTCGAGAAACGGGTTCCAAACGGCTATGAAAGTCAGACACGCTAATCTATGCAAAGATTTTATCATTGATATAGAAAGGTAGACCTCACATGGACTTAGCTGCTCAGCTTATCGCGCTTCGTGAGGATTTTCAGGCACTTACACGAATAGAACAGGCTAAACTGTGCTGTAGCTTAGCTAAGCAATTTGAAAAGGCTGGCGAATATGAGGATGCTCGCAAAGCGCTAAGTGCCTTTTGGGCCGAAGGCGCCAAAGAACCGAATCTGAATGAGCTCGATGAACCGACGAGGGCCGAACTGCTGCTCCGAACCGGCGCCTTGGTGGGGTGGCTGGCTAGCACAAAACAGACCGAAAGTGGTCAAGAAAAGGCAAAGGATTTCATAACTCGCGGCGTTGAGATATTCGAAAGACTCGGGAAATCGGAAAAGGCTGCGGAAGGACGTTCTGAGCTCGCTCTGTGTTATTGGCGAGAGGGCTCATATGACGAGGCTCGCATCCACCTCACAAATGCATTAAGTTTTTTCGCAGACAAGACTTCTGATCAAAAAGCAGTCCTACTTATCCGGGCCGGAATTGTTGAAGTTTGCGCTCGAAGATTCGAGGAAGCTTTGCGTTTTTATAATGAGGCCCTCCCTATCGTTCAGCAAAGTGAAGATCACGGACTCAAAGGCAGCTTTCACTTTGAGTATGGGCTACTCTTAAGGCGCCTGGCCGCTCCGGAAAATCGAGAAGACTACCTGGATCGCGCGCTCATCGAATATGCCGCGGCAAGTTTTCACTATGAGGAAGCGGGAAACCAACTTGCTTTGGCTCGTGTAGAAAACAATCTCGGCTACCTGTTTTTTACGATTGGGCGATATAAAGAGGCCCACAATCATCTTAATCGCGCCCGAAGACTATTTCTGGAGTTGCGCGATGTTGGAACAAGTGCGCAAGTAGATGATACGCGGGCCCGCGTAATGCTCGCCGAAGGCCGCGACCGCGAAGCAGAACGGCTTGCCCGCTCATCGGTTAAGACCCTTGAGCGCGGTGGCGAGCAGGCATTACTCGCCGAAGCGCTAACAACTTAC
>WNGF01005705.1_pt1 | contig 31292 bp, 24 predicted proteins | sample 5400641 | NCBI WGS metagenome assembly WNGF01 (sample SAMN13153371, study PRJNA577476) | soil metagenome | isolation source: 80 cm soil or saprolite under grassland replicate 2 | place: USA:California | collected 2016-06-15 | reverse complement strand
GCCGCCGCGACCGCTCGGTGAACACCGGGCGCAAGGCCGCATGCTTCGCGCGGAGCGTCGCGACAGGCACGCGGCACCGTACCACGGCGCCTCAAAAAGTACAAGTCACTTCTTACAGTTATTTCCTGACATGCCCTAATCGCCGAACCGCTGTCACTACGCCTACTGGTGTTCAGACCGAGTACTCGTACGATGCTGCATCGCAGATAACGGCCTTGACATACAGGCTGGGCCAGCTGGTCCTTGGAAGCCTGAATTATACATATGACGCAAATGGGAATCGCCTAACTATGGACGGGACGTTTGCGCGAATCAAGCTGCCTCAAGCAATCGACACGACTTCGTATGATACGGCGAATCAATTACTCCAATGGGGCAATCAGCATCTTTCATATTCTTTGACTGGCAAGCTAAGGTCGAAGGATTTGACGGATTACTCGTGGAATGCTCGGGGCGACATGATCTCAGCCGGTCCTGCCTTGTTCGCGTACGATCCGGAACATCGTCGAATTCGTAAGATCGTGAATACTACCACCGTAGAGTACTTACATTCTGGCGAAGATGTGGTTCAGGAACAGCTCTCCGGTAGCGCTATCGCGAACAGGGTAGTAGGTGTGACGCCAGACGAATGGTGGTCTCGGACTGAGCCCTCCGGGACGGTCACTCCACTACTGGATGCGCAGGGATCTTCTGTCGCACTGATTGACGGTGTGGGTAATATAGCCACGAGCTACATATACGAACCGTTCGGCCAGGTGGCTGCGGTTGGCGCCGTATCAAGAAATATGTTTACATACACAGGTCGGGAGTCCGATCAAGATGTTTCCGACGGGTTGTACTACTACAGGGCGCGATACTACGACTCAACAACCGGCCGTTTTGTCTCTGAAGATCCTGCTGGCACCACTGGATCGTACCAATACGTGGGTGACAATCCTGTAAATCTAAGGGATCCGTCGGGACAATATGCATTGCAAGGATTCCCGCCACCAGAAGCTCAGCAGATGTGGGTTGCGGTTCGCCAGCTCTACGCGCGATTAAAGCAAAACCCATGCTGCATCGATCCGAAACTGCGCGATCGTGTGCTGCAACTTATACATCCTGGAGAGAATGGAAGCGGAGTGAAGTTCGTGTACAAACACGTCATTCCCAATTCGGACCCCCACAAGGTTACATGCGCGCAGGTGGCGGATGATTGGGCTTTTATGACGAGCAGAATCGAGATTGCCGCTGGGGCCATGAATGGCGTTTGCCGATGCCCATTACCAGGGACGATACTTCACGAGGCTGTTCATCTGACCTGGAAAAACGAGTTCCAAGTCCATACCGGACAAGATTTTGAGCAGCAGCCCTACGCAGAGGCGGCAAAGTGCTTCGGGCCAGCATGCGCGAAGTAGGTGGAAATGGATAAGAAGATCGGCTTGGTTGTAATGTTCTTTCCCCTGTTTGCGTTCGTGATAGCTGCCATTGCTGAAATACGCTTTCGTGGAGGTGCCACTCTTGTGCGGGTAATCGCGCCGGTGCTAGGGATGGCTGCAGCCGTCTTGTACCTGTTTCCCCACACGTTTTTTGTTCTCACAGTGAACTCTTCAGCGATCCTCAGCAGCATCATGACCGTGGTGTCGGCTGCAATCGCATCTTCAGGTGTTTTTGTTACGTATTCACGGCGGAGTACAGGCGTGTGGGTGGCCGTCGGTGGATTGCTTCTGACTGTTCTATGGATGGGCAACCGAGTTCGTGTGTGAGCCGACCGAAGATGTCCCTGTATGCGGTGACATCGGCCGCGAAGTAGGTTAATCATGCGATCAGGCGTCCCATGGCAAAGACGACAGCGCGTATGTGCCGTCATGTCACTCGTTGCGGGAACGCTTGTTAACGTCGGGGCGGAATCTCCTTTCGAGTATGGCGGCGCAATCAGTCGGAGCCAGAGTGTCGAGTACGGACACGGGCCTCGAGTGCGTTACTTCGCGGACATTCGGCTGAAACGACAGCCGTCCGACGGAATCCTTTTCGAGAAGTGGCGGGAATCAGCCACGCTCGAGCGGGGCTTAGCGCTCTTCCGGCGAACGTTCATACCGTCGACCGGACTCGGTCCCGAATTCAACGCGACAAGCTGCGCGTCTTGCCACAATACGCCGACGACGGGCGGCAGTGGCGGCGCTCACGCGTTCGTCGACTGGGTATATCAGGGCACAGACGATCGGCTCGGCTCCGCTGGAGTGCGCTTCCGGCTCGACGCAAACGGAAACACGGTTCCGCTGATATCAACCCCGACGTTTCGACGTAGACCGCCGGCACTCTTTGGTGTTGGCTTGCTGGAGGCCATTCCCGATAGAGAGCTGCGGTCCCGAAGCGATCCCCTTGACGATGATCACGAGGGAGTATCGGGGCGTTTGCCAGAACGATTCGGCTGCGTCGGCAGATTTGGCTGGCAGAGTACCGCCTGCGATATCGAGTCGTTTGTTGTCTGGGCGCTGAGTAATGAGCTGGGAATTATCTCAGCGCCGAAGCGACGGCGCGAGATCTCGGACGAGGATCTCTCCGCTCTTGTGACATACGTCCGACAACTGCCGCCACCTGCTGCTGCGACATCGTCACAGGGCAGCGAAATCTTTGAGCGAGTCATGTGTGCGGAATGCCACAGACCGGTCACGGGAATGGCACGTCAGGATGGAACTGCTCTTCCAGTGCGTGCGTACACCGACCTCCTACTGCACGAAATGGGAAATGGCCCGCGCGAAGGCGAACGTGACTGGCGGTCGGAATTTCGCACCCCGCCGCTCTGGGGCATCGCGACGACCGGACCACCCTACCTCCACGATGGGTCCGCAAAGACACTAGAAGATGCGATCGTGCGGCACGACGGCGAGGCGGCTATGTCACGGCGGTTGTACGACGCCCTTCCGGCAGATCAGAAACAAACTTTACTGAGGTTTGTGTCGACGCGTTAACGATGCCAACACACGGCTACGGGAAGCCGACTTCCATTGCAACACGGTTCACCGCCTGAACGATGGGGTCGCCGCTCGTGTCGGTTGGGGGCGTGCGCGTATCGCTGATCGTCAGCACGAAGCAGCGCAGGTTCGACGGCGCGTCCTTCCAATGCTCGCTCGAGGACCCTCCCGGATTATAGTTCCCTGACACGCATGCGTCTGATCCCGTCAGTTCTCGCGGCGCTCCTCGCGTCGGCGACGCTCGCAGCCCAGCGATCCGCGCCGACCGACGACTCGGAGCGCTGGGTCCAGTCGACGCTTCGGAAAATGACCATGGATGAGAAAGTCGGGCAGATGCTCGTCTCCTCGTTCCAGTCGTCCTTTCTCAGCACCGACTCGAAGGCGTTCGACGAGCTCGCCCGTGCGGTGCACGAGTATCACGTCGGAGGGTTCCACGTGTTCGGCGCGTCGGAGCCGGCGCCGAACGTGCTGCTCAACGCCGGCTATGGCACCGTCATCCTCGGACAGCCGATGGAGGCCGCGTCGATCCTCAATCGCCTGCAGGCGCTCTCCCCGATTCCCTTGCTCAATTCGGCGGACTTCGAGACCGGTGCGGGATTCAGAATCTCCGGTGCGACGAGCTTTCCGCGCATGATGGCGTTCGGCGCGGCACGCGACGAGCCGCTCGCGTTTGCGGCGGGGCGTGTGACGGCGGAGGAATCGCGCGCCATCGGCGTGCAGGTCAATTTCGCGCCGGTCGTCGACGTGAACAACAATCCGCGCAACCCCGTCATCAACACACGTTCGTTCGGCGAGGATCCCGATCTCGTCGGCCGGCTCGCGTCCGCCTTCATCCGCGGCATGGCAGCCGGCGGGATGATCGGCACGTTGAAGCATTTTCCGGGGCATGGCGACACCGACACCGATTCGCACCTCGGTCTTCCGATCATCCGGCAGCCGCGCGAGCGGCTCGATCGTCTCGAGCTTCCGCCATTCCGTGCCGCAATCGCGGCGGGCGCGGGCGCGGTCATGACCGGCCACATCGAAATGCCTGCGCTTGATCCGTCGCCGAATACGCCGACGACGTTGAGCGCGCCGATCGTGACCGGGTTGTTACGCAACGAGCTCGGGTTCAACGGGCTGGTTTATACGGACTCGATGGGGATGGCGGGTGTCACCGCGATCTACGATCCCGGAGAAGCCGCGGTGCGCGCCATCAAGGCGGGTAACGACGTCGTGCTGCACTCGCCGGACGACGGGCGTGCGTTCGCGGCGCTGCGCGACGCGGTGAAGTCCGGGGAGATCTCAACCGCCCGCATTGATGCATCGGTCGAGCGCATCCTGCGCGCGAAAGCGCGCGTCGGCCTGCATCGCGCGAAACTCGTCAACCTCGACGCGATTCCGAACGTCGTCGGCACTCGCGCGAACCTCGCGGTGGCGCAGCAGGTGAGCGAACGATCGGTCACGTTGATCAAGGACGAGCGCAACGACGTGCCGCTGAAGCTCGCGCGCGACGCGCAGGTGCTGTATCTGTCGGTCCTCGATTATCCCGGCGGCTGGCGCATCGCCGCGCCGAGCCGCACGTTCATTCCTGAGCTGCGGCAGCGGTGGCCGAATGTGACAGCCGTCGAGATGTCCGATCGCTCGACAGCCGCGGAGCTCGAGCTCGTTCGCGCGATGGCACCGCGCTTCGACGTGGTGATCGCGAGCGTGTTCGTCCGCAGTGCGTCGGGCAGCGGCCGCCTGGACCTCGCGCCCGGACCGCAGCGCGTGCTGCAGGACATCGCGCGACTGAAGAAGCCATTCGTGACCACGTTCTTCGGCAATCCGTACGTCACCACGTTCCTCGCGGATCTGCCCGCGATGCTGCTCACGTACGACTTCTACGATCGGGCGGAGACGTCCGCGGTGCGCGCGATCGCGGGTGAGATCCCGATTGGAGGGAAGCTGCCAATCACGCTGCCAGGAGTTGCGGCGATGGGATTCGGCATCGAGCGTGGTGGTTCCGTGCGCTGACGTTCTGATATAATGGAGGTTTGCGCGCCCTTAGCTCAGTTGGATAGAGCGTCTGGCTACGAACCAGGAGGTCGCAGGTTCGAGTCCTGCAGGGCGCGCCATCCGCCTCCGCTCGCGTAGTGATTCAGCGCGAGCCACGGCGGGATCGGCGCCCCGTCTCGCCGTAGCCGAAGGCGAAGGCGGGTAGGGCGCGCCAGTTTTTCGATCCCCGTGTGACACAGGTGTGACACGCCGTCAGGGATTCGAGCCTCGGACGACCCTCAGCGTCCGCCGCTTCCAACTGATCTCCAACCCCCTCCGCAGCTCCTCGTCGGTCACGTTCAGATAGCGCTGTGTCTGCTGGACGCTCGCGTGGCCGAGCATCAACTGAATGATGCGGATGTCCACGCCATCTCGGGCAAGCGACAGGCGCTTTGGCACCGACCGCCGCGCTCGCTTCGTCCCCCAGTCGCTGTCGTTCGAGGTAACCCCGAACCCGTCGCGTGACTGTGTATGGGACCGTCGGTGCGCTCGTGGATGTGCAGGAGCGCGTCAGACGTCCCACGCCAGGGCTAGCCCGCTTTCGGTGCACCGCCTGCGGACTGGATCGCCTCGTGGCCTTCTCGTGCAAGGGCCGCGGGTTCTGCCCGCGGTGTGGCGGCCGGCGCATGGCCGAGCGGTCGGCGCATCTCATCGATCAAGTGTTCCCCGACGTGCCGGTCCGACAGTAACTATGCTCAGTCTCGTGGAGTGAATTATCAATGGATGTTGAGATGAAGTTATTCCGGACCGGCCGCACTAACGACACAGTGAGCTGTTCGTCGGCTCCGACTGCCCAGGTATCAGCGAGGGTGTACCCGTCAGTATTGAAGGTTACGTGCCGCACGTAGCCGCGTGGATTGGTTACGTCGGTGCTCGTACTCTTGCGGACCTGCTCCTCACATCGTCCGACGTCAACTTCAAACAATCCGCCCTGGCGGCGCTGCAGGCATCGGCAGATGACGCGGCGGTCAGAGTCATCAAGAATGTCGTGTTGTCGGACCGCACGCCGGTGCCGGCCGAGCAGTTCGACAAGAGGCGCGGCGCGCGCTGACCGCGGGACGTCTCGATGATGCATTGCAGCAGGCGCGGCGCGCGGTAGCTGCCGACGCCACCTTCGCCGATGCCATGGCACGCTCGGTGAAGTCCTTTAACAGCGCCGGGACATCGACGAGGCGCTGAAGGAGTTCAGAGCCGCGACCGCCGGGGGACAGGGCGCTGCGTCCGCTTACTACATGCAGGCAATGATTCTCGGATCCCTGCAGGATTACACGGGCACGGACCGCGTCGTGACGAGCGCGATTCGAACAGACCCCACGTACTCCTTGAGCTATCGGCTGCTCGCCGACCTTTATCACAGGCAGGGACACGATAGCGAAGCCGCTGCCCGGCTGCGCGCTCTACAGAGCGCACATCCCGAGGTTGCCGAAATCTACGTGCAACTCGCGTTCATCTACCACGAGCGCCTCGCGGATGCCGCGAGTTATGAATTGGCGTACGAGGCCAATAGCCGGCTGCTCCGTCTGATCAGCGACGGCGATCCTGCGCAGGTGCTCGCCGCGGAGATGAACCTGCTCGAGTGCAGGTTGACGGTTGGACGCTACCGGGAAGTCCTCGCGAAAGCGCCGGAGCTGTTGACGCGCCTCGGCGACGATGCCGACAACCGCCTGGCGGTGCACGTGCTCGTGCTCGCGGCGCAGGTGCTCTCGCGGGACGATCGCGGCGCACTGAAGACCGCCGACGAAGTGCGGCGGATCTACAACGACGACTTCAAGTCCAGCGGCAAGTGGCACGGCTGGCTGTACGACGGAACGCTGCCGTACGTTCAGAAGCACGTTGCCGCCGACGCCAGGATGACGGCGCTCGCGGAGTTGATACAGGCCATCAACAAGACGTCGTCGTTTCGAGAGCAATCGGGGCCGGCCCCCGCCGTTTCAGGCGAGGTGTTCGATCGATTGACGGCGGCCCTGGAAGCCCGCAGGACAGGCGGGTCGGTGCCAGTGACGGGAACGCGCTGACCCACAGCGGCGTGAAACGGGGCGAAGTGACGACCGAAGCGATCCATCCCGCGCCGATAAGGACAAGCGCAGGGAGCTGCGGGAGATTCGCAAGCGTCTCTCGAAATAGAGCCCGTCACGCCATCGTGATGACGATCTTGCCCTTGTGATGCCCCGCGCCGAAGTGCCGGAACGCCTCGCGCGCGGCATCCAGTTCATAGGGACCATCGATGACCGGCACCAGCCGGCCGGCTTCGAACCGCTCATTCAGGTACGGCAAGTCCTTGTTCTGTTTCAGAATGACGATCCGGAAGCGCTTGTTCGTCGTTCGACGAATCCACCAGCCGAAGATCAGATGGTTGAGAAGCTGCGTCTCGACTCCACCGACGGTGGCGTACGTTCCGCCGGGATTGAGTGCGCGCGCATACGCGAATGGTGAGCGGCTCGTCTTCGTATCGAGAATCAGGTCGTAGCGCTTCCCGCTCCTCGTGAAATCTTCCTGCTCGTAATCAATCACGTGGTTGAAGCCGAGGCTCTTCATCATCCCGAGCTTCGACGCGCGATCGACGCCCGTGACTTCGACCTCCTGCAGCTTCGCGAGCTGGATGGCAATCGTGCCGACGCCGCCGCCCGCGCCGTTGATGAGGATCTGCATTCCTGGCTTCAGCGGCCCGCCCGCAAAGAGACCTTGCACGGCAAGCTGCCCGGCCTGCGGCAGCGCGGCTGCCTGCTCGAATGTCATCGAAGCGGGCTTCAACACGAGCGCGCGTTCCGGAGCGCACACGTACTCCGCGAACCCGCCCCAGCCGCCGAAGCCGAAGCGGGACAGATCGCCGTGCACCTCGTCTGCGACGCGAAAACGCGTAGCCCCACTGCCCACGGCGGCGACTCGTCCCGCGATGTCGGAGCCGAGAATCTTCACGCGTGGTGCGCGGCGGTTGAACGCAAGCGGCGGCGGCCGCTGCAGCAGCCCCCAGTCCCAATCGTTGATTGAGGCCGCGTGCACGCGGACCAGAACTTCGCCTTCCTTTGGAACAGGATGTTCGACGTCTCTGACTTCGAGCACGTCCGGCGGACCGTATCGATCCCGGATCAGCGCCTTCATCGCTCGTTCCAGCCTACATCTGGAGCCTGCTAGCGCTGAAGAGATGCCGGGTGCCTACGACGAACGTGCGGATCGATCAGTGACGAGCCCCGCGCGCATCGTCGGCGCCCGGTCGAGTCTGCCGGAACCCGATATCCGGGCCGATGTCGGAGTGACCCTTCGGCTCCCACCATGTGAACCAGGTATGCCCGTGCGCCTTGCCCCGGCGAATGTAGAAGACGTAATACGGAACGGACTGTCGTGAGGGCGGAGGGGCTGACGAGGGTCTGAGAAGGGGCGTTATGCTAACCTGCCGTACTCTTCTTCACCGTGGGGCTGGCCGGCCGCTCACGCGCCGTCTTCGTGCTGGATGCGCTCCTCCTCGTCGTGTTCGTGGGAGGCAGCCGCCTGCTGTTTCGCGGCCTCGTCGAGTGGCTGCGACCGGGTTTCGAGCGCCGTCGCCGCGTGCGGATTTATGGCGCCGGCGACGGCGGCGTGCTCGCGCTGCGCGAGCTGTTGAACAACCCGAAGCTCGATCGCGCGCCGGTCGGATTCATCGATGACGATTGCGTGAGCTTCGGTTGGCAAGCCAGGCGAAGGTTGTCTCGCCGAAGCGCGGAGCGCGAACGCGGACCGGATCCCGCACCGCGGATCCCGGATCCCGCACCGCGGATCCCGGATCCCGCACCGCGGATCCCGCATCCGACATCCTTCCTCTTTCGGCCCGCAGAGCGTATCGTGACGCTCACCATGACAAAACGCGTGCTCGCCTCGCTTGCGCTGCTGTGCGCTATCGCCATCCTCCAGGCTGACATCGCACACGCCCAGACATTCAAGGTCCAGAAATTCGACATCAAGGGGGACGGCGGCACCGACTACGTGACCGTTGAACCCGCAACCGGCCGCGTGTTCGTGTCGCGTTCCACCCACATGATGGTCGTCGAAGGGGCAACCGGAAAAGTGCTGGGGGACATCCCGAATACGCCCGGCGTGCACGGCGCGGGCATCGCGACGAAGGCCGGTCACGGCTTCACGACGAACAGCGGCGACGAAACCGTCACGATGTTCGATCTGAAGACGCTGGGGGTGCTCAAGCAGATCAAGGTGGGGCCCGGACTCGACGGGATCATGTACGACGAGTCCGACGACAAGATCATCCTCACGAATCACAGCCGGCCGATCGGCACACTGACGGCAATCGATCCGCAGTCCGGCGACATCGTCGCGACCGTCGAGCTCGAAGACACCGCGCCCGAGGGAGCGGCGGCCGACGGCAAAGGTCACATCTTCGTCAACAACGAAGGGAAGAACACGATCCAGGTGATCGACGTGAAGACGTGGAAGGCGACCGCGTCGTGGCCGCTGGCGCCGTGCGAAGGGCCGACCGGCATCGCGTACGACAAGCCGTCGAACCGGATTTTCTCAGGCTGCAGCAGAACGTCTGTCGTCCTCGACGCGAGCACCGGCAGGGTGGTCGCCTCCATCGCGAACGGCACGCGGGTCGACGCCCTCGGGTGGGATCCGTCGAACAAGCTGATTTACATTCCGAACGGGGGTGAGGGAAACGTCACCGTCGTGCACCAGGACTCTCCCGACAAATACACCGTCGTCGCGACGGTGCCGACGTTTGCCGGCGCGAAGACGATCACGGTGGATCCCGTGACGCACAATGCGTATCTGTTTCAGCCCGAGCGCGGCCCGGTGCCGCCGCCTGCCGCTGACGCGCCGCCGCCTCCGCCTCCCGCCGCGGGTGGCAGACGCGGCCGCGGTCCTCAAGGGCCAATCGTCGCCGCGTGGTTCATCGTGATCACGCAGTAACGGTCTTACCCTCCCACTTTCTGGAGCGGCACGGCGACAGGCGTCGTATCAGCGTGCAGCGGGTCGGGACGATAGCCGTACACGAACTGCTTGAACTCAGGGTGAAGGAAGTCAGAGCCGAACTTGTATCGCTTCATTTCCTTGAACGCCTGATCGGCCGTCCAGCCATCGTGCGTAATGCGATATGCCGCGGTCATCACGCCGGTTCGATGGCGTCCTCCCACGCAGTGCACGTACACGGGCTGATTGGCAGGATCGTTCACGATTTTCAGGAACTGCGCTAACTGCGCGACAGTCGGCACTTCGTGCGTCGTCATCGGAATCTGAAAGTACGCGAGGCCTGCACCCCCGGCCATCGCTTTTTCCTCCGCCGCCGCGTCGTCGCTCGTCAAGTTGATCACAGCCTTGACGCCAAGCGCGGCGAGGTCCGCGTAGTCGTGCCCTCTCGGTTGCGCACCGCGGTAGTAGGTCGGTGCGACGCGTCCGAAGTTTTCAATGTGAATCGACTGGATCGCGACAGCATCGCCGGGCCGGCCGGCAAACGCGGGTTGCACCGCCGTCGGCAAACTCAGCGATAACGCGAACACGAGCGCAGCTGTATATCTATGTGCCGGAGTATTCAAGCGCACGGGTCACCTTCCATAAAACAGAACACCGATTCAGAGTTGAGACGTTGACGCGCCTCGCTCTGGTCTGGAGCAAGTTTAGTACCCTCGCAAGTTTAGTACCGCGCCACGAACCAATGGCGACGGTGATCGACGGCCGGGCCGTCCGCAACACGGGTCAACAAAAACGCGATCGGAGGACGCTGGAATGTATCCGCGCTCGAGCTGCTCGTGTGGGCGGCAACAGATAAGCTGAAGTAAATAATTGCAGGAGCGATGGTTCTGGCGATAGCCCGAGTTTTCACGCAATCGGCACATGCCTTGCGGCCACGCTGCGGAGGAGGCACAGTCATGATGAAGGTTTTAGCCCGCACCACGGTCCTGACGGCGGTTGTCCTGATCGCCGGCGTCGGCGTTGACGGTGCTGCTCCAGTGATGTCTGAGGCTCCTGTCGCCAGGGGCGTCGTGCGGCAGGTCACCATTCCGGCCGGCACAGTGCTCCGTCTGCGCGTGGACCGCGGTTTCGGCTCTGACATTTCACGGATCGAGGATCCCGTCTCGGCGACGCTAGCCAGGCCCATTGTTGTAGGCGGACACACGGTGCTCCGCGAGGGTAGCCTCGCGTCCGGTTACGTCTCGCAGGCGACACGACCCGGCAAGGTAAAAGGCCGTGGCAGGGTTGCGGTGCGGTTTACCCGCATCAAGCCGGCCGGGCGCGACGCGCACTACGCAATGCAGACGAGGTCGTGGGTTGGTATCGCGCCGGCAACCAAGAAAAAGGACGCGCTCACTATCGGGCTGCCCGCGGCGGGGGGCGCCGTTGTGGGTGGGGCCATCGGTGGGAAGAAAGGCGCAGGGATCGGCGCGCTGGCCGGCGGCGGCGCGGGCACCGCGGCCGTGCTCACCACCCGTGGCAAGGACGTGCACGTCAGTCGCGGTGCCCTGCTTGCCGTGCGTCTGACGGCGCCGCTGACGATTGCCGTTGAGGAATGACGCTGCCGGCTTTGATCTGATACCCGCGCCAGAGCCACTCGAGAGCCTCGGGCAGCGTCTGCGGTTTCACCGTCCGATCGGTGTGCCCCGCGTTGCGCGCAAACACGAACTCGTAGTGATAACCCTTCGCAGCGAGCGCGCGTGCCATGTTCTCGTTCGCGAGCACCCAGTCGTGCATGTTGTCGCGCATGACGTTCGGGTTCAGCAGATCGCGATCGCCGACTTCCATCCAGATGCGAATCGGCTTTACCGGGCTGTTCGGAATGAGCCGCTCATGAAACTCCCACGCGCCATGCGGGGTGTCGGCGCTCGGCGGCCACTGCTGGTTCACATACGTTCCTGAGTACGTGAGCACTCGGTGATACAGCTCCGGGTGATACCACGCCATGATCAGCGCCGCCGAACCACCGGAGCTTCCACCCATCGTGGCGCGGCCGTCAGGATCCTTCGTGAGCTTCACGTTGCACTGCTTTTCGACGAGCGGCAGCACTTCGGTCTCGACGAATTCCGCATAGCGGCCGGACATCGTGTCGTATTCCAGCCCGCGCTGGCTGCCCTGGGCGTCGCCGCTGCCGTTGCCGATCGAGACCGCGACCATCACCGGCACCCGCTTCTGCGCGATCAGGTTGTTCAACACGGTGAACAGCAACTGATCGGGTCCGTCGGCTCCGACAATAAAGGGCGCGGCGGCGCCGGCGACGTACTGTGCGGGAACGAAGACGGCGATGCGGCGCGTGTAGGGAGCCGGGCGGCTCGTCGTCACGACGAGTTTTGCGGGATCGGCCGGATCGGGCGTGCCGAACGTGCCCGCGTCTCGTGCGATGCCTGGATAGATCTTGCTGTCCGCCGAACTCATCGTGAGGTTGCAAACAGCGCCCTGCGGCACTCCGTCCTGCACCGCCGCTTCAGGCGCCGGATTGTGCGTGCGCCCGATGATGAAATTGCCGTCAGTATCTGGAGGCGGAACCGTGCCGTCCGGCAATTCTTTGGCGGTGACGTAGCCCGGCGTGTTGGGATCGCGCGTCGGGGGCGTTGGGCGTGGCGGCGGCGTGGCCTGCGGCACCGGACCCGCTGCGGTGGTCGGCGGCGCCACCTGCGCGCGCAGCGCGGCCGGAGAGATGAGCAATTCCGCAGACAACGTCAGAACTACGAGCGAATGTCTCATGATCTAAATCTCACATCGGACGCGGATCCCGCGTCCCGGATCCCGCGTCCCGGATCCCGCGTCGCTACTCTACCCGCAGGAACTGACGGATCTCAACGAGTCGTGCCAACGCGTCGGCCTCGCCGAGCTCTATCAACCGCCGGACGTAGTCTCCCTGAAACATCACGAGGCTGAGCATGTCGTTCGACCGCGTCTCGCGCGTGCCAAGTCCCCGCGTCAGGAACCGGAACGCGCGGGGCAGCTCCGGCTCGTAGTGGTTCGCGAGTTGCCCCAGATCGATCGACGGCCGCAGCATCAGCAGCTCGATCGTGCGGAACCCTTCACGCTGTGATTCGGGAAGCCGCTCAATCAAATCGTTGATGCGCCGCATCTCGAGGGCGTCGCCATCGAGCTGATCGAGAAAGATCGCGTTGAAGAGTACGCCCGCCACCTGCGCCGGCGGCGGATAGCTGGTGATCGCCGGGCTGTCCGCCTGTTCCCTCGAGCGCGCGTAACGTGTCGACACCGCGATGATCCGCGTCGCGCCGAGGTGCACTGCGGGCGCCAACGGTGCGGTCAGCCGGATTCCGCCGTCCCCGTACCATGCGCCCGTGACTTCGACGGCCGGGAAGAAGAAGGGCAGCGCAGCCGACGCCATCACGTGCTCGACGCGCAGCGGGCACGCAGTGCTCTTGCGCTGCGGCCGTTCCCACGTCTCGATGCCGCAGCTCGCGCACGTCTGCACCCACGTGACCGACTGCCCGGTCGTGTAGCTCGAAGCCGTCAGCGCGACGGCCCGGAGCCATCCCGCGTCCAGGTTGCGCGCGATGCCGTTGATTTCACCGTGCTCGGCCTGAAGAAGCCCTTCGAGCAGCGCGTGCAGCGGTTCGGTGTCCACGAGGCTGCGCGCGGGCGGCACCGGGTATGTGCCGCCTGACAACAGCCGCCCTCCCCAGCGAATGCTGCGCGATGCGAGGTCGCGCAGATCCACGCGGAACACGCTGTCGAGCCGCAGGGCGCGCCAGATCTCGGCGAGGTCCTCGACCTTGCGGGCAAACGGCTCCGGCCGCGCCGCAAGATAGGCCGCATTGATCCCTCCGGCGGAGACGCCGGTGAGGATGCCGGGGACGACGGTGGGGAATTCGCGTGCGAGCAGGCGGAGAAAACCGACCTGATAGGCGGCGCGCGCGCCGCCGCCGCTCAACATCAACGCGAGGTCGGCGTTTCCATTCTGCATGAGTGTGAGAACGCGCCAATCTTCTCACACGTCGTGCCGCGAGAGCTGCCGCTCAGCTTGACGCACGCCGTGCGGCAATCCATATTTAGAAGGTCCGCCCGAATGTCTCTGGCGGGCAGCTTCTTTCTCCCAACAACTGAATAGCTGATGCGCAAGCGGCGCGTGTTCGCGTGCCTGTTTGTCGGCGGAGATCCACCCCGTGAAGAAACTCCTGCACGTTCTGCCGCTCTGCGCGGCGCTCGCGTCCGGGTGCAGCTATGTGAAAGGCTCCCCCCCAACCGCGCCAAGTTCGAATGAAACCGTTGCTCCGACGCAGGCGCCCGCGCCGACGACGGAGTATCCCTCCAGCGGGCCAGCCATCATCGCGTTCGTTGCCGAGCGCTATCCGGAAAAGCTCGCTGCCGGCGTCTCACTGGACGAGCGGATGGATAACATGCGCTTCATCCGCGACCGGGTCATCGAGACGGGGCTGTGTGGCGGCGTGCAGCTCGGATGGAACCTGAAACGAGGGGGTCCCGACGTCAGCAACGACTTCATCGTGTGGCGCCACGATGGCACCGATACCGGCATCGACATCGGGTTCGCTTACGACGACACGTCGCAGCCGCTGCGGCTGCAATGGCTGGAATCAGTCGGCCCCTTTTACAAGGAATACCCGGTGCCGGACTGTCACTGACGGATCGCGCCGACCCTTCCGGAGAAGCCCCCGCTCGCGATCGATCCGGCAGCTCATGGATAGCTCATGGGCTGCCGCTTTGCATCGTATCGGCTCGCCATGTCGAGACGGTTTGATTTCCTTCAGCATAATCCCCGTCCCTCCAAGCCGCGGACCCGCGGATTGACAGAGATTCGTGGCCCGTATTACACGGTCGCGGGCACTCGATATCTCACCGATGTCCTCGAATCCGCCGGAGAGTTCATCGATCATCTGAAGTTCGCGGGGGGCTCCTTCACCCTGCTGCCGGATGAAGTCCTCTCCCAGACGATCGCGCTCTGCCATCAGCACCAGGTTGCTGTTTCAACAGGTGGTTTCATCGAGCGGGTCCTGACGGATGGACACGATGCCGTCGAACGCTATCTTGCGGCATGCCGCGACGCGGGATTCGACATCGTCGAGATCTCGACCGGGTTCGTGACCGCGCCCGAGGACGATCTGCTGCGCCTCGCAGATCGTGTGCGCGCCCTCGGCATGCAAGTGAAACCGGAGGTCGGGATTCAATTCGGCGCCGGCGGCGCCAGCGACACGGGCCGGCTGGAGCGCGAAGGCACGCGACCCGTTTCACAGGCGATTTCACTCGCGCGGCGCTACCTCGATAGTGGCGCCGAGATGGTGATGATCGAATCCGAAGGCATTACGGAGAACGTCGGCACGTGGCGCAGCGAGGTGATCGCGGAGCTCGCCGACGCGCTGGGGCTGGATCAGGTGATGTTCGAGGCGGCGGATCCGGCGGTCTTCACATGGTACGTGAAGACCTTCGGAGCAGAGGTCAACCTGTTCGTGGACCACAGCCAGATCCTGCAGCTCGAATCGCTCAGGCGCGGCACGTGGGGCACCGCGGACGTCTGGAACCGCATCGTGCGGTACGCAGAGCGAGACCGCGATCACGAGGGCTAGGCGGATGCGCGGTGCCGGCGTGTGCGGGCGGCGCGCTTCGCCGCGGACCGTCGTGCCGACGCGGGCCGGCGGCGCGCCGCGGTCTTCGCCTGCCTCGAGAGTGCCTTGCGCGACGCGGCGGTATGCCCTTCATGCTTCAACGCACCGCTGGTCGCGCGCGAGCGGCGCGGGGACGGGCGCGCATGACCGGGAGCTTCACACCTGAGCGCCTCGCCTTTGAGAGGCCGATCGCGATCGCCTGCTTGGTCGATCGCGCCCCGTGCTTTCCTTCGCGCACGTGATGCATTTCCTCGCGGACGAACTCTCCAGCCTGGGTTGTCGGGGCCTTGCCCGCGCGCTTGTCTGCACGGGCACGTTTGACGGTAGTTTTTTCAGGCACAGCAATCTCCTCGGTTGAACGCCTTGCATATCGAAGACCACGCTGATGTTGGAACGTCACTTGCGACGATCCCGCGCATGGCAAATCGGAACAAGAACCGGAAGAACCAGCCTCCCACCGGTGAGGGCAAGCACCAGTCGCGCTACCGCGGTGAACCAAGGAAGCTCAATAAACGATCCGAGGTCGTGCAGGCGCACCGCGGCCATCCGGAGCTGAACATCGGGGACAGCGATACAGAAGCTGCGGCGGGACGCGGCGACGAGCCGAACCCCAGGCGGCCGAAAGCGGGCCGGTAGCTATTTCTTGCGCTTCTTCGCCTCGATGTTCGTGAGCCTGAAGGGGGCTGACGCAAGGTCCTCGAGCTCGATCATGTCGTCGTTCACGACGATCTTCGTAGCATAGGACATCGTTCCCGTCCCTTTGCCCTGGCTGTCGAGCTGCATCTGGATGAGCGTGAACGGATAGTCGAGCGTTCGCCCCTGGTTCGTCGCTTCGAGGTAGCCGATGGGACGGTCGGTCGCGATCACGATCCGGCGGCCGTCACCCACCGCCGTCTGCCGCGCGTAATGCAGATCGTACCCGATCGAGTTCGGCGTCCGGATGGTTCCCACCGCCGGCAGCTTCTGCAGTTCCCTCAGGAGCGCCTGCGGGCCTGACTCACGGAGCATCGTGAGCAGCCGCGTGCGATCCGCATCGGTCGACCAGTGGTTGATGCGAATCTGGACCGTGCCGAGGCCGCTGGCGAGCTCGTTGTTGGCGATGATGGCCGCGCTGATGTCTTCAGGCTCCCCCGCCAGCGCCTGAGACTGGGACTGCGCCACCGCGGCTGCGCACGCGAGCAGGAGAGCCCCGGCAACAGACAGGAACTGGACTTTCATACGCATCGCTTCCCCCTCCCACCCCTCTGTATCGCCGTTTCATTGCAAAGAGAACGCCCGCCCAGGTGAACCGTTGACGCTCTCCGCCGTCTAAACGCCCTGTGACCCTTCTTCCACGCCGAATCATGCTGATTTCACGCCGGTTGCTGCGCGCGCCCGGCTTCACCTTCATCGCGCTCCTGACACTCGCGCTCGGCATCGGCGCGAACACCGCAATCTTCACGGTCGTGCGAGGCGTCCTGCTGAAGCCGCTGCCGTTCAGGGATCCGGATCGCCTCGTGAGCGTCGCGCACGTCGCGCCGGGGCTCGGGATCCGGAACCTTGAGCAGTCGCCGGCGACGTACTTCACGTATCGTGAGGAAGGGCGCACGTTCGACGAGCTGGGCATCTGGTCGACGCCCACAGTCTCGGTGACAGGAGTCGGCGATCCCGAGCGCGTCGATGCGCTCGCAGTCACTGACGGCACGCTGCGTGCGCTCGGCGTCCAGCCGATTGCGGGTCGCGTTTTCACGGCGGACGACGATTCGCCGCGCGCTCCAGAACGAACGCTGCTGACGTATCCGTACTGGCAGCGGAAGTTCGGCGGCGATCCGACAGTGATCGGGCGCCAGCTGATGGTCGACGGTGCGCCGCGCGAGATCATCGGCGTGCTGCCGCGCTCGTTCATCTTCCTCAACGAACACCCGCAGCTCGTGCTCCCGATGCGGATCGATCGCACCAAGGTGTTCGTGGGGAACTTCTCGTATTCCGGCATCGCGCGCCTGAAGCCGGGCGTCACGACCGAGCAGGCGAATGCCGATATCGCGCGCATGATCCCGCTGGTGATCGAACGGTTCCCGATGGTGCCCGGCTTCTCGAAGCAGATGTTCGAGGAGACGAAGATGGGACCGAACGTCCGTCCGCTGGCGTCCGATGTAATCGGCGACGTCGCACGCGTGCTGTGGGTCCTGCTGGGCACGACCGCGATCGTCCTCCTGATCGCATGCGCGAACGTCGCGAACCTGTTCCTCGTCCGGGCAGAAGGGCGGCAGCAGGAGCTCGCGGTGCACAGCGCGCTCGGCGCGACGCGCGCGCAGGTCGTGTGGGAACTGTTCTCCGAGACGCTCGGTCTCGCACTCTGCGGCGGGGCAGCGGGGCTCCTCCTCGCGGATGCGGCCATTCGCGGACTGATCGCGATGGCGCCGAGCGGGCTGCCGCGGCTCGAAGAGATCGCCATCGATCCGATCGTGCTGCTGTTCACGTTCGCCATCTCTGTGCTTGCAGCGCTGCTCTTCAGCGTCATCCCCGTGATGAAGCTGACGACGCCGCAGGTGGCGGGCGCGCTCAAGGAAGGTGGCCGCCCGTCGAGCGCAGGGCGCTCGCGGCATCGCGCGCGCAACGTTCTCGCAATGGTCGAGATCGCGCTTGCGGTCGTCCTCCTCGTGGCGTCCGGCCTGATGATTCGCACGTTCATCGCGCTGGGGCACGTGAATCCCGGCTTCATGCATCCCGAACAGGTGTTGACGATGCGCGTGTCGATCCCGTCGACGCTGGTGCCGGATCCGGAAGCGACCGCGCGGATGCACGAGCAGATTCAGAGCCGCGTCGCCCAGATTCCAGGCGTGACGTCGGTGGGCCTGGCCTCAGGGATCACCATGGACGGGACGAGGAGCGGCGATCCGATCTTCGTCGAGGATCTCCCCGGACCGAATGGCCGCATCCCGCCAATCCGTCGGTACAAGTACGTCGGCGCGAACTACTTCGAGGCGATGGGGAACCCGGTCATCGCCGGCCGCGCGCTGACGTGGGCCGACGCCTACGAGCGCCGTCCCGTCGTCGTCCTCAGCGAGGGGCTCGCGAGGGAGTACTGGAAGGATCCGGCCGCGGCGATCGGCCGCCGTGTGCGGAACAGTCCGAGCAACCCGTGGCGGATGGTGGTGGGCGTCGTGGGGGACGAGCGCGACGACGGCGCGGCAAAGCCTGCGCCGAAGATCGCGTACTGGCCGGCGCTCATCGCGAACTACTGGACGGAGAATCTTCGCGTCCAGCGCACGCTCGCCTATGCGATTCGCAGCAATCGTCCGCAGTCGCCGACGTTGATCAAAGAGGTGCAGCAGGCGGTCTGGTCCGTCAATCCGAACCTGCCCGTAGCGAACGTGCGCACGCTCGACCAGATTCGCTCGGCGTCGATGGCCCAGACATCATTCGCGCTTGTGATGCTCGGCATCGCCGCCGGTGTCGCGCTGCTGCTCGGCGTCATCGGCATCTACGGTGTGATCTCGTATGTCGCCACGCAGCGGACGCGGGAGATCGGGATCCGGATGGCGCTCGGCGCGGCGGCGCGTGACGTCAGCGGGTTGTTCCTCAGGCAGGGAAGTGTGATTGTTGCCGCGGGGATCGGCGCCGGTCTGGTGGTCGCGGCGCTCGTGACGCGCGTCATGGCGGCGCTGCTGTTCGGCGTCAGCGCGGTGGATCCGCTGACATACGTCGCGGTGTCGGCATGCCTGGCCGCCACCGCGCTACTCGCGAGCTACGTTCCGGCGCGTCGCGCCGCGAAGCTCGATCCGTCAATTGCGTTGCGCTGGGAGGCGTAGAGCGAAATCCGCCAGCGGTTTCAAACCCGTGTCACGCGCGAGTCCTGCCCGCGAACGCCCGCGAACAGCCCCACTTCACTCGAGGGCCGACAAACACTGTCACGCGAGACGGCCCATCGTCCCGCATTACAACTGACGCGGACAGGCCACTAGCTAGAACCGATAACCAACGGACGATCCGATTCGCACCAGATCGAGGTTCGGCGGGATGTCGATCCGGTGGAACTGGTCTTTTTCGTACATCCGCTGGTATCGCGCGTCAGCCGCGAGCGTCACGCCGCGTCCCAGCAGGAACTCCACGCCACCGCCGGCCGTGATGAGTGGACCTGTCGACGACAGCGTCGAGAAGAACGTCCTTCCGTCGTACCAGCGTTCGAGGCGCTCGCGCCGGACGTGGGCCATGCCCGCGCCGGCGACGACGTATGGGCGAATGCGGCGCGCGCGCCAGGGCAGTTCCGCGACAACGTTGCCGCCGAGCGAGGCAGCGTCACCGGTCAGCGTGAAGGGGAAGCTGACGACGGCCGCACAAAAGAGGGTAGGTGGACAGCTCTGATAGCTGCCGAAATCGAGGCTGCGCACGTACGTGCCCTCGACTTCGAGCCGCACGCGACTGAACACCGGATACGCGGCGGCGAGCGCCACAGCGGGCGCCGGGCCCCCATCGCCGAAGGCGCTGCTCAATGACGCGGTGATTCGGGCTTCGTGCTGGGCGTACGCGGGCAGCGCGACGACCAGCGAGGCGATAAGGAGCAGGAGCAAACGAACGCGACGCGGAGTGGGCTGCATCGCACCCTCCATCAGGCGCTGACGATAACAGTATGAAACAAAAAAGTGCCCACGGGTGCATAGGGGTGCGATGGGTGCCTATCGGTGGCAAAGGGGTGCCTGAACGTGCGTACCGTGCAGGCAGAGCTGGGTTGCCGGGCTGTTTTTGCACGTGGTAAAATCGTGTGTTGTCCTCTTTGACAGGGAACGCGCCGGGGGACAGTGACGTCGGGTTCATGCGCGTTGCTCTCGAGCAGGCGCTCGAAGCCGAGCGCCGAGGCGAGGTTCCGGTCGGCGCTGTTGTTGTCGTCGATGGGGAGGTTGCGGGCGCTGGCTTCAATCAGCCCATCGGCACGCACGATCCCACGGCGCACGCCGAGATCGTCGCGATGCGCGAGGCGGCGGCGCGACGTGCGAACTACCGGCTGACCGGCGCGACGCTCTATGTCACGATCGAGCCGTGCCAGATGTGCGTTGGAGCGATGATTCACGCGCGCATTGCCCGCGTCGTCTACGGTACGCCCGAGCCGAAGGCGGGCGCGATTGAATCCGTCATGCGCGCGCACGAACATCCGGCCCTGAACCACCGGATGCTCGCGACCGGCGGAGTGCTCGAAGAAGAATGCCGCGCGCTCATGCAGCGGTTCTTCCAGAAGCGTCGCGCCGACGGTAGTCGCGACTGATCGGCGGTAATAAACGGAGAGGTACCGAAGTGGTCGTAACGGGGGCGCCTCGAAAGCGTCTTGTCGGGTAACCGGAACGGGGGTTCGAATCACTCCCTCTCCGCCAGCCTTCGCTCCCGCTTCGCGGGAGCTTCGGCCAGGCCAGCCCTTCGGGCTGGCCGTTTTGTTTTGCGAGCGCCGCCGAAGCGAAGTCTGCTATTTCACGACGTCCACACTGACATCGCCGCGCTGATCGAGCACGGTGACAGCGACGCCATCCCCGCGTTGCTCGAACAAGAGATCGACAGCGCCGCCGGGGAGCTCGAGGTTGAACAGCCTGAGATGCTTCAGGAATGGCGGGAGGATCGGATCGGTGATGCGCAGGGTGCGGTGGTCCGGGCCGGGCGAGAGCCGCAGGCACGCTTGAAGGAGATGAAAGACGACACCCGATGCCCAGGCCTGCGGTGAACAGGCGACCGGGTACAACGTCGGTCCTTCTCCCTCGCGCATGTGGAAACCGCAGAAGAGCTCCGGCAACCGGTAGCCATCCATCCAGGTGCTCGCGTTGAACAGTCCCGCAAACAGCGGCGCGATGGCCGCGTCGAGGCCGTATTGTGACAACCCTGCAGCGATCATGCCGTTGTCGTGCGGCCACACCGACCCGTTGTGGTACGACATGGGGTTGTAGCGCGCCTCGCTGCTCGCGATCGTCCGGACGCCCCATCCGGAGAACATCTCCGGCGCGAGGAGCATGCGTGCGACGCGCTGCGCGCGTTCGGGGGACGCGATGCCTCCAAACAGGCAATGCCCGGCGTTCGAGCTTCGCACGGCGCACGGCCGCTTGCGGCCGTCGAGCGCGAGCGCGTAGGTGGACTCCGCCTCGCACCAGAACCGGTCTTCAAACCCGACACGCAGCTGTTCCGCCTGACGTCGCAGGTGTTCGCCGCGCTCGTGCTCGCCGATCGCCTCGGCCAGATTCGCGGCGCGCAGCCGCGCGTCGTACACGTAGGCCTGCACCTCGCAGAGCGCGATCGGCGCCTCCGCGGGTGTGCCATCCGCGTGGAAGACGGAGTCCTGCGAATCCTTCCATCCCTGCTGGATCAATCCGGAGCTCGCCCGGCGTGCGTACTCGACGAAACCATCGCCATCACGATCCCCGTACTCATCGATCCAGTGGAGCGCGCGTTCGACATGCGGCCACAGCCACGCGGCAAACTCGCGATCGCCGGTGCGTTCGTGGTACGCGCCGGCCAACATGACGAACAGTGGCGTCGCATCGATGCTCCCGTAGTACTGGCCGAACGGCACTTCGCCGAGACGCGCCATCTCGCTGCTGCGCGTTTCGTGGAGGATCTTTCCGGGCTCGGCATCCTGGAGTGGGTCGACGCGATCCGCCTGCGTCTCCGCCAGATAGCCGAGCACGCCGCGGGCGATCTGCGGATTCATCCATAGCATCTGGAACGCGGTGATGATTCCGTCTCGTCCGAACGGTGTGCTGAACCACGGCACGCCGGCATAGGGATAGGATCCGTGAGGGGTAGACGACACCAGCATGCGCAGGTCCGAGGCCGAGCGCCGCACCCATTCGTCGAACCGCTCACTCGACGTCTCGACGGTGGCGTACTGCGCGCGCGTGAGCTCTCCGGCCCGCAGCGTGGCGGCCTCGGCGGCTTCGTAGGCCCTCACGGCGACCGGCCGGCGTTCCCGCTCGCACCGGATCGCGATCGACAGCGACGCCGGCGCGTCCGGTGCGAGCTCATACTCGAACCGCGCCATCGCCGGCGTGATTGCGGTGGGGGGCTCGCTCCATTCGACCGCCGTCCAGCGCTCCTCGTCATCCAGGCCGAGATACCCGAGGCGCATCTCCGCCTTCGCGATCGATGTCTCCAGCCGCGTGCCTCGCCGCTCGCGCCCCGTCCCGCGCACTTCGAAAATGTCGGCATAGTCCGCTTCGATGTCGAACGTGAGCGACATGCGAACGGCTGCGCGGCTGTAGTTCACAAGGCGGATGCGCTCGTGACAGGTGCCGTCCCACAGGAGCCGCGCGCGGAACAGGTGCACGAGGTCGCGCGAGAGCACGCTGTCGCCGTCGCCGAGCGGGATGTCCGGATTCGTCAGGTCGGCGCCGAACAGCTCGTTGTCCTGCTTGACGCGCGCGCTGAGCAGCAGCGGACGGCGGCCGTTCAGGCGGAGACGGAACCGCGACAGGTAGCGCGTGCCCTCGTGATAGAGGCCCTGCTCACCCGTGCCGAACGCGCCGATGTCCCCGGAGTAATCGAATACCGCAAACGTGTCGTCGTGTTTGAGGACAGCGGTCCGCTCACTCGAACGGGAGGCGGTGGCGAGAATGTAAAACTGGTCGTGGACCCGGATCACGTCTTCCATGTCACGCCTGGACTCTGGCGCCACGAACCGCAGCGCGGGACTCAATCGTCTGCGCGTAGACCTCGAGGTAGCGGTCTGCCATGTGCCCCACTGAAAAGTATTCGCAGACGAAATCACGACAGGACCGCGGGTCGACGCCGATTGACGACAGGCGTGCCGCCATCTCCGCGACGTCGCGGCAGATCCAGCCGTTCACGCCGTTGCGCACCACTTCTTCGACGGCGCCGCCGGCAAACGCGAGCACCGGTGTGCCGCAGGCCATTGCTTCGATCATGACGAGCCCGAACGGCTCCTCCCATTCGATCGGGAAGAGCAACGCGCGCGCCCGCGACAGGAGCGCGTTCTTGAGCGCGCGGTCCGCCTCTCCGATGTACTCGACTTGCCGGCCGTCGATCAGCGGGCGAACGCGCGTGTTCCAGTAGTCGCGAAACTGCGGCTGGATTTCGCCGGCCAGCTTCAGATGCACTCCCGCGAGGCACGCCGCCTCGATGGCGACATGAGCACCCTTGCACGGCACCATCCGTCCGAGAAACGCGACGTAGTCGTCCTTGTCGCTCGAGAAGACGTAGTCGTCCACGGGAATGCCGTGGTGAACGACGTGCACGTGGGGCATCGGCTCGCGGCGGGCGAGCCAGCGCGCAATCGTCACGTAGTGAACGTCCGGGTACTTCATGTACTGCTCGGACAACGCAGCCTGCGATGGGTGGTGGATCGTCAGCGCCGTCGGCACGTCGACAAACATTGTGACCGGCACGCCGACGACATCGTTCAGATGGATGACGTCGGACGATGCCGCGGCGTCGCGCATCGACCAGGCCGTGTGATCGGCATTTTTCAGATCCGCACGGAGCGGATCCTCCAGCGGCCACTCCGCGTGCGGATAGCGGGACTTTACGGGACACGGGAGTTGTGAATCCCCGTTGCCGTACACGGTCACGCTGTGCCCGCGCGCATGGAGCGCGCAGGCGAGGTTTGCGACGAACAGCTCGGTGCCGCCGTACCGCCGCGGAGGGATTTCGATGAATGGAGGAGCGATAAGTGCGATTCGCATGAGGTATCAACGCCGGGACTGCAGTGACGCAGCTGCAAATCGCACGCCGATCTGGAGCTCGGCCGCGCGTCGCTCAGGGGAACGATTCACCCGCGCTCCGCGTCTTCACCGCGTACAACGCGTGATGGGTAAGGATGAACAGCGTGCGCCGGTCCGGTCCGCCGAACATGAGGCCTGTCGGCCGCTGAGGCACGTCGATTTCGGCGATCAACCTCCCGGACGACTCGTAAACGAACACTTGTCCGTTGGCGATGTAGACATTCCCTTTGCTGTCGACCGCGACGCCTTCTCCGCCACGCTCCGCGAACGGCTCGAGATCGCCGAGCGTGCCGTCAGGCCGGACGGTGCCGCTGTAGGTGCGGTTCTCCGCGTTGCTCACGACGTAAACGCGCTGGCCGGGGAGCGCAGTCATGAAGCCGGACGCGTCGAGCGCGTGTGACCAGCGCCATCCGCTCTCGTCCATGCCCGGATACGAGCCGTCCGGCCCCTGCCGGAAGACCCGCCGCGCCGGGAAGAACAGGCTGCCATCGGGCGAGACGTATTCCTTCGCCGGCGCCGTCGTCACCTCGCGCGCGAACATGTGCGCCAGCGTCATGTACTCGTACGTCTCGAGACTGAGTGGATTGGAGAACTGGCCGTCAACCCAGTAATTAACCGGCAGCACCGCCGCCGCTGCCGCGTGGACGGCACTCGGCCGCGGTTCGATAATCGTGAGCTCGTCGTGCGGCGCGCCCGGCCGGAACGAATAGACCGTCCCTTCGGGTCCCGCGGATGACATGACCAGGAAGGCGCCCGACTTGTCGATCGCGAGGTTGACGGGATCCACCGGCGCGTCGCGCACGATGTTCAACCCATCGGTCTCCGACCACGAGAAGATGCGCTGCTGGTGGTGATCGACGAAGTAGAGCTTCCCGGCCGCGTCCACAGCCGCGCCCGCGATCGAGTAGAACCCGTCTTCCAGCTTCTTCACGGCCGCGCCGGGCGCGATGACGACGGATCCGTCGCGCCGTGGAGGCGACAGGGTGTTCGCCGCGATGTCCAGCACCGCGAACTCACGTTCGCGAACCTCGCGGTGGTGGGTCACATCCTGGACCGCGTTCTCGTAGGCGAACTTGCCGGCGCGGAGGAACGTGCCGCAGCCGTTGTCGTCGCACACCGCATACCCGTGCTCCGCGTTGACGTGCACGTTGCGGAAGCGGATGTTCGACGAGTTGTACATGCGGACAGCCGCGGGAAACGATGCGTAGCTCCGCGCCACGCGATACGCGTGATAGTTCGCGATGGTGATGTTCTTCGAGTTGTTGATTTCCAGCGAGACGGCTTCCGCGCTCGTCGACGCTTCCTCCTCGGTCTGCGGCCCGTTGAAGTCCCAGTTCTCGACGCGATCGAGTTTGATCTCGCTGAAGAGATGGTGTTCGGCGGAGAGCTCGTAGACGTGGCCGGGTGTCGTCGTGTCGGAGACGTAGAAGCCGGCTCGCGCGTACGTGTTGGGCGTCCAGACGCTGTTGAACGTGCCGCCTCCTCCGCGCGTGACCCACACGCTCGCATACTGCCCGCCCCAGCGTCCCGGAGACGCCTGAGCGCCGCCACGCCCGCCGCCGCTGTAGAACGCGGTCCTGACGGCGGGTGGCAGAAAGCTGCCTGCGAACCCATGGAGCTGCACATCGTCCATGAGCGAGCCTTCGCCCGCCATCCAGATGATGCCCGCGGCGCGCGGATTCACAGTTCCCGTGAAGATCCCGATGCCCGTCACCATGTTCGTGCCTCCCTGCGGCGCTTCAAGCAGCGCCTTCGGTGCACCCACGCCCTGATACGCCGGAGTTGAATCGGGAAGGTCCAACTGCGTCGTGCCCGGATGGAGCGCGATCATCACGGTGTCAGGCTTGAGCGTGATCGTGTTGCGGACAATGTAGAGGCCCGTCGGGAAGTAGAGGACGCGATGCGCCGCGATCGCCTTCTGGATCGCGTCGGTGTCGTCGGTCTGTCCGTCCCCTGTGACGCCGAGCGTGTGAACGTTCGCCCAGCTTTCCGTCGGCGGCAGCGCGCGGATCGCGGGGGGCAGCGGCGCGGGCAACGCGCGCAGCTGTACGAACACTTCCGACGATATTCCGTCGCTCGCGACAATCAGCCCGTGGCTGAAGCGGCTGACCCGGTAGATTGCGCCGGCACCCCGGTACGTCTGTCCGCTCTCGCGGAGCTTCGCGAAGACCGGCACATTCGAGCAGACGGCGTTCTCGACGCCGACCTGCGTCATCGGGTTCTTCTCGTTGCTGATCAGGAGTGCCGCCTGCGAGATGTTCTCGAAACGGCTGTCCTTCACCCACAACTCGTCGGAATACTGCGGCTCGATCTCGACGGCGATGGGCACGTTGCGGAACGTGTCGCGGATCAGCGTCAGACCCGCCATGTGCTCGCGGATCGCCGCCTCTCGCTGTCCCTCGAATACCGAATCGAGCAGCGTGAACGGCCAGAACGGCGACGTGTTGGTGGTCAGAATGCCGTAGCGGCCGCCGTAGATATGGAGATCCTGCGCGACATTCCCGATTTCCGTCAGCGCGGCAAGGCCCGATCCGACATGGAGGTCCATGTGGCTGAGCACGCCGTGCTGGGCGACATGAAACCGGATGGCGATTGCGGCGGGGTTGCCGCCGCCGATCTCGAAATCGATGTTGCTCATCGCCGAATAGAATGTTCCCTGGTTCGCGTCGGCGATGTTCTCGTTCGGCGGGACCGTTCCCGGCGGTGGAAATGGAACCCGCCCGCGCCCTCCGCGCCCTGCCGCCGCGGGACGACCGCCGGAGAAGAGGACCATCAGTCCGATGCCTTTCTGGAACCCCGGCGTGTTGTCGCCGAGCGCGAGCACCGGCCGCGTCGGGCCATAGCCAAACACGCGCACCCCGCTCCAGACATAGATGGTCCGCGTCAGACGATAGCGTCCGGACGGCAGAAACACGATCCCACCACCGAAGCTCGCGGCCGCCTTGTCGATAGCCGCCTGGATCCCAGCGCTGTCGTCCGCCTCTCCATCGCCACGCACGCCGAACTCCTGCGGCGTGACATACACGGCGGCCGGATCGTCAGGCCTCGTGGTGAAAACCGACTGTGCGCCGGCGCGCGATGAGGCGGCGACGGAGATGGCGACAAAAAACAGCACGCAGCGTTTCATGAACAGCCTCGGGCAGATCGAGCGGCATTGTATGTGAAGTGCTTACGCGCTATGTACCCCTGGCATCCGTAGGCACCTTCGCACCGATAGGCACCCTTCGCACGCACAGGCACCCATAGGCACCTATAGGCACCTTTCGCACCCGTAGGCACCTTTCGCACCCGTAGGCACCCTTCGCACCGATAGGCACCTTCGCACCCATAGGCACCTATAGGCACCCATAGGCACCCCTGGGTTTCTCCTCTTGCCAAACTAGATGAGACCGCGTATCATCGTGCTTCATCTAGTTTGCCTATAGGACACCATGAGCTCAGAGCACACACCAACCGACCTGGTACAGGGCACCCTGTACATGCTGATTCTCAAGACGCTCGCGCTCGAGCCGATGCACGGCTACGGCATCGGCGTTCGCCTCGAGCAGATCAGCAAGGGCGTGTTCCAGATCAACGGCGGATCGCTCTTTCCTGCGCTTCGGCGCCTCGAGCGCGACGGGTTGATCAAGGGTGACTGGCACGCGACGGAAAACAACAGGCGCGCCAAGTACTACACGCTCACGGCCGCCGGGCGCGCGACGCTCAGGCGCGAGACCCGCGAGTGGGAAGTGCAAACGGCGGCAATTGCGCGGATTCTGCGCGCCACGCCGGGTGAAGTGTGAGGCCTCTCGTCACCCGTCTCGCCGGGGGGTTTCGCGCGCTGTTCGGGCCGCGGCGCGCTGAACAGGAGCTCGACGATGAGCTGCGCCAGTTCCTGGATGCGGCGACCGACGAGAAGCTGAGAGCCGGGATCAGCCGCGCGGAGGCGGAACGCGCAGCGCGACTCCAGATGGGCAGCGTCGCGGCGGTCAAGGATCACGTCCGCGACGCCGGCTGGGAAACAGTCGCCGAGCAGTTCGGACGCGATGTCGTCTACGCGTGGCGTGGCCTGTGGCGCAGCCCCGCGTTTGCGGCGACGACCGTGTTCACGCTGGCCGTCGGCCTTGCTCTCGTCACGATCGTGTTCACCGTGTTCGACGCCTACGTGCTGCGGCCGTTCGCCATCCGCGATCCCAATGGCGTGTACGAAGTGTACTGGCGGTCACACGAGGCGGCGGGGCACACCTTCCGCTGGAGCGACTACGGGGACATCCGCGCACGCGGGGACCTGTTCGACGCGGCGATCGTCGAGGACGGGCGATACGTCATGTCGAACGGCGCGACGGTGTCCGCGGGCTTCGTGTCGGGCAACTACTTCGAGGCGCTCGGTGCGCCCATCCTGCTCGGGCGTGGCCTAGCGGAGTACGACGCGGACGCGCCCGGCGACGCTCCGGTCGCGGTGCTGAGCCATCAACTATGGACTCGGCTCTTCAAACAGGATCCCGCAATCGTGGGTCGCGACATCGTTCTGAACGAACGTCACCTCACCATCGTCGGCGTCGCGCGCGCAGAGTTCCAGGGTCTCGACGATGCGCCGCACGATCTGTGGGTGCCCGTGACGATGTACGGACCGATCACTGGACAGAATCTGTTTGGGCAGAACCAGTCGCGCGAGCTGCGCGTGCTCGTCAGGCTTCGCGCGCGGGTCACGGCCACGCAAGCACAGGCATCACTGGCCATCGAGCCGTTCGAGACCCGTGTTGCCGGCCGTGTCGATGCCGTACGCGGGGAGTTGCAGCCGCGATCCACGCGAATTCCGTTGACATCCGAGGTCCTCGCGGTGATGGCGCCGGTCTTTGCGGCGTTCGCGCTCGTGCTGATCGCGGCCTGTGCGAACGCGTCGAACGTAATGCTCGCGCGCGCCAACGCGCGGCATCGGGAGATTGGTGTTCGCCTCGCGCTCGGCGCCAGCCGCGGCCGCGTCGTCCGCCAGCTGCTGACCGAGGGTTTTCTGATTGCGGCGCTCGCCGGCGTCGCCGGCCTGGGACTTGCGTCGCTGATCCTCCGTGCGGGCCCGTCGTTTGTCGTGAATGGCCTGTCCGCTACTGTGTTGCCGCTCGTGCGGATCGTCCCGCTCGACTTCGATCGTCGGGTCTTCGCGTTCGCGCTGTGCGCTGTGAGCGCGACGACGCTGCTGTTTGCGCTGCTGCCGGCGCTGCATGCGACGCGGCTCACGCTCATGGACGCGATACGCGGCCAGGCCGGCTCGAAGATGCGGAGCTCGAGCCTGCGCAGCATCCTGGTCGGCGGCCAAGTCGCAATTTCGCTCGCGCTGCTCATCGTCGCGGCGACTCTCGTGCGCAACAGCGCGGCGATTGGGGATGCGGATCTGGGGTTCGAGCCCGGTCGCGTAATCTCCGTCAACCAGCGCGGTAGATCTTCGCTCATCTCGCGTGCCGCGCAGGAGCTCGCGAACGACCCGCGGATCGAACAGGTCGTCGTCACGAGCCGCAACCCGCTCTTCGGCCAGCATCCAATGAGTCCGGTCCGCGAGCGAGGCACCGTTATACCGGTCTCGTACATGTTCGTCACGGTCGATTACTTTGCGATGCTCGGCATCCCAATCGTGCACGGCAGAGGATTCGCGCCCGGCGAGGCGCACGAACAGTCAGGAGTCGCAATCGTCAGCGCCGCAGCGGCCGCGGCGCTGTGGCCAGGCGAAGAGCCCGTCGGCAGGACCGTTCGACTGCAGCTCGAGGAGGCGCAGACGCGCGTTGCCGACACCGTGCACAGCATGCGGCGCATCGGCGACGACGTCCCGGGCGGGGTCTACGTGACCGTCGTTGGCGTGGCGAAAGATGTGGTGTCCGGTCTCGTGTACGAGGGAAAAGACGCGGCGCACATCTATCTGCCGACGAAGATCGGTGGCGCGCACGCGGGCGCGCTCCTCGTGCGGCCGCGCGCGGGCATCAGCCTGCAGCCGGACGCACTCCGTTCGACGCTGCTGCGCGTCCATTCGGATCCGCTGAAGTTCGAAACGATTCCGCTCGCGGAGATGGTAACCGTCCAGACATTCCCGCTCCGGATCGCGTCGTGGATCGGATCCACCCTCGGCGCCATCGCGCTTGCGCTGAGCGTGTCGGGCCTCTACGGGGTGCTCACGTTCATGCTGGGGCAGCGCGCGCGGGAGATCGCGATCCGCATGGCGCTTGGCGCGTCCGGGCCGGCAGTGGTGCAGCTGGTGATGCGGCAGTCGGCGCGGCTCGCGGGCGCAGGCGCTGCGATCGGCTTGCTCTTCGCATTCACCGTCATGAAGCTCTTGAGCGGTGTCGTGCGGCTCGAAGAGGTGTCCGTCGTCGATCCCGGGGCATTTGGCGCCGGCATCATCCTCGTGGCCGCGGCCGTCGCGCTCGCTTCCTACGGGCCTGCACGGCGCTCGACACGCGTCGATCCGGCGCTTATCCTCAGGAGCGAGACTTAGGGCCGACTTAGGGCCCGTCCGGACAGGCCCTTAGCCGCGCTGCGCCTTCCCTGTACGATCAATTTGTCCAACCCGACCGACCCGGTGACGCCGACCAACCTTCCGTACGATCTGAAGACGGGTGAGGTGGTCGCGAATCGATCGCTGCCGCGCAACGCCGGGTTCGGTGTGGCGAACGCGTATCAGGCGCCGCGCACGATCCAGGCGCAGGTCCGGTTCTCGTTCTGATACGGTGGTGCGTCTGCTCTGGCAGGGTCTGAAGACCCTGTCCTACACGAACCGGATGCTGTAGGGCGGGGTCTTCGGACCCCGCCAACAACAAGCGAGGACAACATGTCTTACACGAGAAGGGAATTCGGGAAGCTCGCCCTGGCGGGTCTCCCCGCGGCCGCGGTGCTCGGCAGGAACGAGTCGATCTTCAGCGCGCAGGCGAAGCCGAACTCGCTCATCAACGGCGTGCAGATCGGCACCATCACGTACAGCTACCGCAGCATGCCCGATCAGAGCGCGGAAGCGACGCTGAAGTACATCGTCGACTCCGGCATCAGCGCGATCGAGTTGATGGGCGGTCCTGTCGAGAGCTTCGCAGGTGCGCCGACGAGCGGACGCGGCGGCGGTGCGGGGCGCGGAGCGGGCGCTC
>WNGF01002512.1_pt1 | contig 31297 bp, 24 predicted proteins | sample 5400641 | NCBI WGS metagenome assembly WNGF01 (sample SAMN13153371, study PRJNA577476) | soil metagenome | isolation source: 80 cm soil or saprolite under grassland replicate 2 | place: USA:California | collected 2016-06-15 | reverse complement strand
GATGCTCGCGCTGGGCAGCCTCCTCGAATGGCGCGGCGTCCGCCTGCACCTGAGCCTGACGCTGTTGTGCGGTCTGGGCTTCGGCATCATGCTTACCCGCTCCTGGTACATCTTCATCGGCGTCGGGGTGCTGGCGATCTTGCTCGCCAGTCGAGACTGGAGCCAACGGCTGCGCTTTCTCGCCGCCACGACCTTCGGCCTGGTGATCCTGGCGTTGCTGGCAACGGTCGCCTCAGAGCTGACGTCGGAGCACTACGGTGGTTCGCTGGTAGACGTCTGGCTCGCGCGGGTCGCCACCTTGCTCAGCGTCTGGCAGGACCAGAGCTTCGTCACCCGACTCGCCGAGCTCGGACGACAATGGCAGGCGGTGCTCGCCGCGCCGGTGCTCGGCTACGGCATGAGCACCGAGGCCCAGCGGCTGAGCCTGCAGGTCGGAAATCTCGATACCGGGGCCGTCAACACGCTGCTCATGTTCGGATTCGTGGGCACCGCTGCCTTCGTGGCGCTGGTGTGTTGTGCCGCGTGGTCGAGTTTTCGGCTAGCGCGGCGGCTGGCGCCGTCGTGGGAACGCGGCTATGCGCTCGGCCTGTTCGGGCTGTGGATCGGCGTGCTGGTCGGCTACGCCTTCAACTACGACTTTCTGACCTATCCGCACGGGCCGTGGTTGGTCGTGCTGGGACTGACGATTGGCGACCGCTTGGAGCGACTACGTTACACTCCGGTTGACTAGCGAGCGCGGGGCCGGCGGCCAGTGCCGCTGCACCACGATATGCCCGTACAAGCGCAGTTGCGCGACATCGTGCGCCGCTCAGTGCCCGACCGCCAGCGGATGCTGCTGAGCAGGCTTAGCCTGGCCGCGGGTCTGCGCCCGCGGTTGAATCGAGCGTCCGCGCCACTCGAGTTCCCAGAGGGTCGGCGCGCTGCCCTGGTCGTGTCGGCCGACCTCGAGCTGGCCTGGGCTTGGCGGTTCGCCCGCGCGTCGGATGATCCCGCCGCGTTGGCCCATCGCAAGGCGGTCCAGGGCCGCCGCAACATGGGTCCGCTACTCGACTTGTGCGACCGTTTCGGCGTACCTGTGACCTGGTGCACGGTCGGCCACCTGTTCCTGGATCACTGCGATGGCAGCCATCCCGAGATCCCACGCGTGCCGCACTTGACCAACCCGTTGTGGCGCTACGACCACGGCGACTGGTTCGACCACGATCCAGGCGCCGCCGACCCGAGTGATCCCAGCTGGCTCGATTGGCATGGGCCGGACCTGATACGCGCTATCCTCGCCCGTCCGACGGCGCATGAGATCGGCAGCCACAGCTTCTCACACCCGCCGTTCACCGATCGGCTTTGCCCAGCCCCGGTTGCGCGAGCCGAGCTCCAACGCTGCCAGGAGGTCGCTGCCGAGTGGGGCCTGCAGCTGCACTCGTTGGCCTTCCCGGGCAACCTGCAGGGCAATCAGCATGTCCTACGTGATGCCGGCTTTCGCATGTACCGCGTCGATGATTGGGCAGACATCGACACGCCCCAGTGCGACGAGCACGGACTATGGCGCCTCAACGGCGGTGTCTGCCTCGATCGCCCCTATGCCGGCGGCCCCGCCGGCGATCACATCCGACTTGCCCAGCGCTGCATCGACGTTGCCATCGAACGTGGCCAGGTGTGCGGCTTGTGGTTTCATCCCGAGACCAGTCCGCGAGATGTGGACGAGATCTTTCCCAGCGTCTTCGAGTACACGGCCCGCCGCAGTGACGACTTGTGGATCACCACGATGGGCGGACTGACCGACTGGCTCGACCGCGCGGCTCGGCCGGCCGCGCGCGGTCGACGCACACCTCGTGCTCGCGCCGGGCGACCGACCGCGCTCGTGTGCAGCCTATTCGACACGGGTCTGGCCGCCGTCAGGAGCCTCGGCCGTGCCGGTGTGCCAGTGATTGGTCTCGATTCGAATTCACGCGAACCTGGCTTCAAGTCGCGCTACGTGCGGGGTCTGCGCTGTCCCGATCCGGTGCTCGATGCAGAGTGCCTGGTCGACTACCTGACCGAGCTTGGCCAACACCAGGACGAGCCGGGCGTCTTGATCCCCGCCTCGGACGCGTGGGTGCTGTTCATCTCGCGCAACCGCGATCAACTGCAGCCGTACTTTCGCATGCGCATGCCGACGTCGGACGTCATCGAGGCCCTGGTCGACAAGCGTCGCCAGTACCAGCTTGCCGAAAGGGTCGGCACCCCATACCCGCGCACCTTCTATCCAACGACGCTTGACGAGGCGCGCGAGTGCGCGGCGCACGTCGATTATCCGGCCTTTCTAAAGCCGTACTACGGACACCTCTGGCGCGAGCAATTCGGCGGCGCACACAAGGGCTTCAAAGTGCACAATCCCGACGAGTTACTCGGCTGCTTTGGCGCGGCACTCGAGAGTGGTCAACCAGTAATGGTCCAATCCATCATTCTTGGACCGAATACCAACCACTTCAAAGTGTGCGCCTACTTTGACGAACAAGGTGACACGTTAGCGGTCTTTACGCTGCGTAAAATCAGACAGTATCCCGTCGAGTTTGGCGTCGGTACGCTCGTCGAAAGTGTGTGGGACGATGAGCTGCGTGAGCTCGGCCTGAGTTTCATGCGCGCGATCGGCTACCGCGGCATCGGCTCGGTCGAGTTCAAACGTGACGATCGTGATGGCAAGCTGAAGCTGATCGAGCTAAATCCTCGACTGTGGCAGCAAAACGCTCAGGCGGCGGCGTGCGGCGTCGACTTCCCGCTGATCGCGTACCGCGACATGATCGGCGAGCATCCGAGGCCGGTGTGCACGTTTCCACGGGGTGTCAAATGGCTCGATGCGGCCGCGGACGTCCAGGCGGCGTGGGACTACTTCCGGCGCGGCGAGCTCTCGCCAGGTAGCTGGCTCGGTTCGCTGCGCGGCGTTCAGTCATTTGCGACCTTTGCTGTCGACGATCCGCTGCCGTTCCTGAGAAATTACGACTTCGGCCTCAAGGGCTTGCGCTTGCCCTGGTATTTGCTGAGGCATCGCGGGTGAAACCCAGGATTGCCATCCTGACCAACTTTCCCGCCGACCGTCGCAGTTTCACTGGAGGAGTTGAGACCGCGACCGCTGCCCTTGTCGAAGGATTGCGCGCCCATACCAGCGAATTCGACGTGCATGTGGTGTCGGCGCCGACGACGATCACCCGCGACATCGAGGAGTGCACGGACGGCATGTCGTTCCACTTTCTGGGCGGCTTGCATCGCGCCTGGCTGCGGCCCCGACTCCCCCTGCGCGTGGCCAAGACGATGCGCCTGCTGCGCCGCCTACGACCTGACCTGGTGCACTGTCAGGACAATCCCGATCTCGCATTGGGGGCGATCCTGGCCGGGTATCGACCCGTGCTGACCGTCCACGGCATTGCCAGTGAGGAGGCCCCGCTGCGGACCGGGCTCGAGTTCTGGAGCGCCCATACGGCGGCGTGGCTGGGGCGGCTAACGCGCCCGTGGCTGCGTGCGTACATCTGCAATTCGCGCTACGTGGCCAGTCGCGTGCCGCATACGCGGCCCCAGTACGCGATTCCAAATGCCGTTGGCCACGCCTTCATCGAGGCGAAAGCCGCCCACCTCGCCGATTGTGGCTCGCCCCAGCTGGTGTTCATTGGCGTCATCGCGCCGCTGAAACGACCCGACGATCTGGTGCAGGCGCACGCCCGGCTGCGGCCTCAGTTTCCAGACCTGGAGACGGTCTTGTGTGGTCCAACCGAAGATGAAGCGTATGAGCGCGAGTTGCGCCAGGGCATCGCCCAGAAGGGGCTCGATGGGGTTCGCTTCCTCGGCGTGATCGACCAGGCGCGCCTCGTGGCGCTGCTGCAAACTGCCTCGGCGCTCGTGCTGCCGTCGGCGCAGGAGAATGCGCCGATGGCCGTTGCCGAGGCGATGGCCGTCGGCACACCCGTCGTCGCGACGCGCGTGGGCGCAATTCCGGAGATGGTCGAGCACGGCGTATCCGGCCTGCTGTATCGGCCGGGTGACGTAGACGAGCTTGTGGCCTGCCTCGGGCGATTGCTGAGCGACTCCGCACTCCGCGAACTGCTGGGCACCAATGCCCGTGCCGTGGCGCGCGAGCGGTTCACGCCCGCCGCCGTGGCCGGCGAAACCGTCGCCGTCTATCGCCGCCTGCTGGGCGAGCCCGCGCACAGCTGAGCTGCCCATGTGCGGCATCGCCGGTATCTGGCATCGCGATGGTCACGCAGTCGACCGGGCGCTTGTGGGCCAGATGTGCGCCAGCATTGCTCATCGTGGCCCCGATGGCGACGAAGGCTTGTTGGCCGACAGTCATGGTCACCTTCAACCGTGCCTGCTCAGCGAAGCCCAATCGGCTGCCTACGATCTGGCTTTTGGCCATCGTCGGCTCGCCATCATCGACCTGGCGACGGGCGATCAACCCATGTCCGACGCCAGTGGCTCACTCTGGCTGATCTATAACGGCGAGATCTACAACTACCGCGAGCTGCGCGCGGAGCTGCAGGCGGCCGGGCACCAGTTTCGCACCCAATCGGACACCGAGGTGATCCTGCAGGCCTATCAGGCGTACGGCGTCGAGTGCGCGTCGCGGCTGAATGGCATCTTTGCATTCGCGCTGTGGGACGCCCCGCGGCAGTGCCTGTTCCTGGCGCGCGACCACTTCGGCGTCAAGCCGCTGTATTACAGCGAACTCGGCGGCGCATTTCGCTTCGCGTCCGAGCTGAAGGCGATCCTGGCCGATCCTGCAGTCCCGCGCCGGGTCGATCTGGACGCGCTCAACCTGTGCTTGACGTTCCGCCACACCCCGTCGCCGTGGACCTTGTTCCAGGGCATCGCGAAGCTGCCGCCCGGCGCGCACGCGATCGTCACCCGAGATCGCGTCGAGGTCACGCGCTACTTCGACTCAGCACAGCCGACCGATGACGATGGGTCTGTTCCCGAACTTGTCGACGAGCTTGCGCGGCGGATCGAGTGCGCGGTCCAGCGTCAGATGGTCAGCGACGTGCCGCTCTCGCTGTCGCTGAGCAGTGGCGTCGACTCGAGCGCGCTGCTCGCGATCATGGCCAAGCATAGCGCCGAACCGGTGCGTACGTTCACGGTTGGGTTCGCAGGCCGCGAAGCAGAGAGCGAGATCGGCCCCGCGACGGCCACTGCACACCACTTCGCTGCATGCCCGACAGGTCAGCTGATCTCTGAGGACGACTATGCCGCGTTCATGTCGCGCTACATGTGGCATCTCGAGGAGCCGATCGGCAACGACTCAGCCCCGGCCTACTACTTCGTGGCGCGATTGGCTCAAGCGAACGGGATCAAGGTCATGCTCAATGGGCAGGGCCCCGACGAGACGTTTGCGGGCTACGATCGCCACCGCGGTGTTGCCCTCCTCGATCGGGTTGCAGGACTGAACAATCCGCTCACACGAGCATGCTTCGCCCTCGCTGCCAGTCGTCTGCCCGAACAATCTGGTCGCTTGGCCCACGCCCTCTCCGTATCGTCCGAGGCCGACCAGCTGTTGTCCGTCTATACATTCGTGCCACCGTCAGTGCGCCAGCGGCTGTTGAACCCGACGACGCATGCCATGGTCGACGTGGAGCTGCCACGGGTGTACCTCCAGGGGATGCTTGCCAAAGCGCCGCGTGGCACGCGCCTCGAGCGCATGCTGTGGATCGACACGCGCACCTCGCTGCCCGACAACCTGCTCCTGGCCGAAGACAAGATGAGCGTCGAAGCGCGGGTGCCGTTTCTCGATCTCGACCTGATGTCCTTCGCTGAGCGGCTGCCCGGTCACCTGAAGCTGCGCGCCGGCCAGGGCAAGTGGCTGCATCGCCGCGCGTGCGAACGATTTCTGCCGCCGGAGGTCATTCGGCGACCCAAGATCGGCTTCGACAACGCACTCGATATCTGGCTGCGAGCGCGGCTGGGCGTCGAGCTGAGGGGCCTGATGGCCGAGTCCTCGTCGCTCGCCAACACATACCTGTCGCGAGGCGGTGTCGACCGTTTGCTGGACGAACACTTCAGCGGCCACCGCGACCATCGGCGGGTCTTGTTTCTGCTTCTGTCGCTCGAGACTTGGCGGCGTACCTTTCAGGTGAGCGTCGCGTGACATTTCCCCAGAGCCTCCGATTCGCGCGCCGCTGGTGGTGGCTGTTGCTGTTAGGCATCGTCGTTGCTGCGTTCGCGACCTACGTCGTGTCCGAGCAGATGCCCCGCATCTACGAAGCGCGCGCCACCGTGCTGGTGGGCAGCACCGATCTGAGCAGCAACCTGACTGCGGATCAGGTGACTGCCACGTACGCCGAGCTGATAACGGCGCGACCGATTGTCGCAAGTGTTGCGTCAGCCATGGGCGCTGCTGTCGAAGAGCTCGAGGCAGCCATTGACACGACTCCGGTCCGTGATACTCGGTTCATTCAGGTGCGAGCGCGATCGACCGATCCTGCCCGCGCCGCGGATATCGCGAACAACGTAGCAACTACTGCTGCCCAACAGCTCCAGGCGGCTCGCACGGAGCGCGTCGCAGCGCGCATCGATCGTATTCGAGCCGTCGTAGACCAGCTCGCCCAGGACGTCGCCGATCGATCCGCACAGGTGCGCACATTGCAAGCGACGAGCCCGAGCCCACAGCGTGACATCCAGCTCAATATCGCGTTGAACGACCTGTCGCGCACCCAGCAGCGGCAGAGTTCGGCAACCACTGCGCTCGAGGAGGCGCGCGTTGCGCAAGCCAGTGCCGGCGACGTCCTGACGCTGCCTGAGTCGGCGATGGTTCCGACCGTGCCGGTGCTGCCGCGCGTGCCCGTCAACGTGTTCAGCGCGGCGGTCGTCGGTTTACTGGTCGCGGTGCTGATTGGACTCATTCTCGACTTGCTGCTCGACCGGCGCCCGTCTGTCGTCGAGTTCGCCGACGCGGCCGGCGTGGGTACGGTGGTGGGCCAGACCGGGCACGGCACGATCCTGGTGACTGGAGCTGCTGTGGGGTCAGACAGCGCCTCCGCGGCGATCGACCTCGCTACGGCGCGCGCGCGGGCGGGCAATCACGTGATCCTGGTCGACGCCAACCTGTATCAACCGAGGTTGGGCGATCTGTTTGCGCTCGATCCGCGGCGCGGCCTGACCAATCTCCTCAGCACTCCCGCGCGCTCCGCGCAGGCTGAGCTTCAGGCGTCGACGATCGACCGGTTGACCGTGCTGTGCGCGGGGCCGGTCACGAGCAACTCGATCGATCTGCTGGACTCCGAGCGGATGCGCGCGATCCTGGACGAGCTGCGCGACGAGGCCGATGTCGTCATCGTTGCAGCACCGTCGATCGACACCGGCGGGGCAAAGGCTTTGCTCAGTACAAACGCCGAAGTCGTCCTCGCTGGCCTCGCGCCGCCAGCGTAAGCCACGTGGCGAACCTCTACGCGGCCAACACATTGGCGCGCTTCTGGGGCACTGGGCAGCAGGTCGCGGATGAAACGTGGCTCGCTGCTGCGCGCTCGGCAGCCGAGCGCCTGCCCAGCGGCTGTGAAGTCCTGGATCGCGCGGGTTGGAACGGCCTCGTCGAACACATCCTCGGCGAGGGTCAGTTTGGGCCAGGGCATTTCCGGCTGAGTCGCGCGCATCGGCTGTACTACCAGCTACGGCCATTCATTCCGCGCCGCGCAACGACACTCGCGCGGCGTGCCGGCCAGCGCACATCGGCGAAATCCTTTCCACTGGCTTGGCCAATCGAGGATCGCTTCGTGCGGTTTCTGTACGCCGTGGGCGAGCGATCCGGTGCAAGCACGACGCGGCCATTCTGGCCCGACAGTTCGCCGTTCGCGTTCGTGTTGACCCACGACGTCGAGCGCGCCGATGGCCAGGCCTTCGTGGCGACGGTCGCTCGCCTGGACGAGCAATATGGCTTCCGCTCGTCATTCAACTTCGTCCCCGACGACTACAGCGTCGACCCGGAGCTAGCTCGTGATCTACAGGCGCGTGGATTCGAAGTTGGCATCCATGGTCTCAAACACGACGGCAAGCTGTTCTCCAGCCGGGGGGGCTTCGAACGCGCCGCCAAACGAATTGCGCAGCATGCCCGTGCGCTCGGGGCGGTCGGGTTCCGCTCCCCCGCAACTCACCGCAACCCATGTTGGATGCAGGACCTCGAGGTCGAATACGACGCGTCGTTCTTCGATACGGACCCGTTCGAGGTGATGCCGGGCGGCACGATGAGCATCTGGCCGTTCTTCTGCGGCCATTTCGTGGAACTGCCGTACACATTGGCTCAGGACCACACGCTGGTGACCGTGCTGGGCGAACAGACGCCGCGCCTGTGGCTCGACAAACTCAAGTTCATCGCTCAGTGGGGCGGGATGGCGCTGGTCAACGTGCACCCCGACTACCTACGCTCGGCTGTCCATTGGCACGTGTACGAGCAATTCCTGCAGCACATGCACGCGCTGCGCGAGCGGCGCAGCTACTGGCATGCCCTGCCGCGCGAGGTCGCGCGCTGGTGGCGCACGCGCGCCGATGCGATCGGCTAGATGCCGCGCATCGTCTATTACACGCGGCCGGCATTTCTGGACCACAGCTTGCCCCTGGTGCGCGCGCTGGCGCCGCACGCGACTGTGCACCTGATGGTCGAGCTGTCACCTGAGGAGCGCGCCGCTGGCCTGCTCGGCGAGGAACGCATCGTTGCCCCGGCGGGCGTCCAGCCCGCGGCCGGCGCCCTACGCGCTGGCTACCTGGCAGAATCAACACAGTTCCTGTCTGACCTGGCCGGCTTCGACCTGGTCATCCACAAGGCAGAGCGCGCATTTGGCCCGGCCGCGCTGGCAACTTCAGCCGCCGCCGCCCTGCGTATTCACAGGCTGCGGCCGGACGTGCTGCACCTCGAGGACCTGACCGCCCGATCGAGTCCGCTGTTGTTCCTGTCGCCAGGTGTGCCGAAACTCGTGGCGATCCACGATGCGCGCGTGCACCTCGGCGAGCGAAACACGCGCGCCGGGCGTATTCGGCGCATCGCCGTACGCCGTGCTCAGCGCCTGCTGTTCTACAGTCGTTTTTCGCAGCAGCAGTTCGGTACGTCGCCCGGCACACCGTTCTCAGCCGTGATTCCGTTAGGGCCAAAGCTGGTGTGGTCCGAGCTGTGCGGCCCGGCGAAGGCCGGAACCGACCACAGCCTGCTCTTCTTCGGCCGGCTGTCGGCCTATAAAGGTCTCGACGTGCTGTACGCCGCGCTGCCATCGATTGCCGAGCGCGTCCCTGGTCTACGGGTGGTCGTCGCCGGCCGGCCCGGGCCGGGCTTCACTCCGCCGCCTCCACCAGCCCTGCCCAATAGTGGTGCGCTGGAGACGTACTTCGAGCGCATCGATCCATCCACCTTGTGCACCCTCTTTCAGCGTGCACGCGTCGTCGTGCTGCCGTACGTCGAGGCATCGCAGAGCGGCGTGGTGCAGACCGCGTTCGCCTTCCATACGCCGGTCGTCGCGTCCGCCGTCGGCGGTCTGCCGGAAGATGTCGATGACAACGTCACCGGACTGCTGGTGCCCCCGCGCGATCCGCATGCGCTGGCAGTCGCGGTGTCCCGCATGCTGCTCGACGACCAGTTATTCGAGCGGCTGGTCGGCAACATTCGGGACTCCGTCGCACACGCCTGGCCATCGGCCGCGCAGCAACTCGTCGAGCAGTACCAATGTCTTCTAGCAGCGAACTGAAGCCGCGCAGGCTGGTCATCGTCGGCGGCAGCAGCCGGAATACGCCCGCTTTCTTTGAGGCCGCGCATGGCGATCGCTGGGACGAGGTGTGTCTGGTCGGTCGCTCGGCGGAAAAGCTGGAACGGGTCGGTCAGACGTGCACCGCCGTCGTCGAGAAGCGCGAGCTACACGTGCGCATCACGTGGGACACCGACCTTGCCCGCGCAGCCCGCGACGCGACCTGTGTGCTGAACATGTTGCGCGTGGGCGGCGCGGCCGCGGTCGCCGAGGATCGTCTCCTGTTGGCTGCCAGCGGCATCGTTGGACACGCGGCGAGCTATCCCGAAGCGATCCGCCACCTGCCGCCCACGCTGCTCGCCGCGCATACCGTTCAGTCCGTTGCGCCAGGCGCGGCGTTCGTGAACTTCGCCAATCCGGTCAGCATTCTGTGCGAGGCGATCGCCGACGAAACGGCGCTGACCTGTTTCGGGATCTGCCATCACGCGTTCTCGATGCGCACCGATTTCGCTCGCATCCTGGACAGTCCGCCAAGCGACGTACGGGTCGAGTACCGCGGCCTGAATCACCTCGGCTGGGTGACCGACGTTCTCGTCAACGGGGCGAGCGCGCTGGACGAGCTCATCCGTCGGCTCGTGCAGCGGCGGCTCAAAGCCTACGATTACGACCTGGCGCCGGAATTCAGGGCGATTCCGATCAAGCACGCCGGCGCGCTGTATCACAAAGGCGAGGTGCTGTACGTGCGCCAGGCCGGCCCGCGCAGCAGCGCCGTGGATGTGGTGCTCCGATCCGCCTTGGGCGGCGGCCCATTGAGAACCTGGTTGGACCGTCGCGCGGCGCGGGCTGAAGAGACCGCGCGCGGCGGCTGGTACGCACGGTGCATCGTCCCCTTCCTGGACGCGCTGTACGACGGATCTGCCCAGGAATTCGTCATGACCTGGCGGCATGGGGGCGCGGTGTCTCAGGTGCCCGGACAAACCGCCGAAACCACGGCCGTGCTGCACAGTGGACATGTCGAGCCTGCGGCGCTGGGCTCAGATCTGCCGGAGGCCACTCAGGAATGGCTGCGTCAAGTGCGCACCAGCGAGCGCCTGCTGCTTCGCTCAGTGAAGGAGCGCTCCGATGCGCTGCTGGTCGAGTCGCTGGCGATCCATCCCGGCGTCGCGTCGGTCGGCCATGCACGCGACTTCGTCCGTCGGCTGCGGCCCTTCGCGCATGATTGACCTGCTCGGCATTGTCGGCCTGCCTGGTGCCGCCGCACTGCCGTGCCTGCCCAGCGAGCGCTGGCTGCCTGACCAGGCGCGCGAGGTGCACACGCCTGCGCTGCAAGCGCGCTACCTACCACTGCCCTTCGGACCCGGCCCCCACGCGGCGAACAACGGCTACCACGTCTTCGTGGTGGGCGAGATGTTTCGCCGCGGCGACTACACGTCGGGGCCACTGTCGGCGCAAGGGGCGCTGGTGTATCGGCGCGATTCGGAGGCGCTACTGCGCGGTACCAAAGGCAACTTCGTCCTGGTCCTCGTCGAAGAGCACGCCGCGACCTGCGAGCTGGTCAGCAGCCGCCTGAACATCTCGCCCTTCTACTACGCCGTGGACGGCGCTCGCCTGATCTTTTCGACCTCGCTTGCATCCGTGGCAGCCTGTCTGGAGCGCGCCGCGATCGATCACGCAGGCGTCGCCGAGCAGGCGCTGTTCAACTATCCACTCGGCTCCCGCACCTTCATCCGCGGCGTGCGCAATTTACGCCCCGCCGAACGCGTCCGCTTCGCGGGCGGAACGCTCGAGGTCAGCCGCTGGTGGGACGTGCGTTCGCTATACGACCTGCCGCTGATGAGCAAACGCGAGGCGCTGGATACAGGCAGCGCGCTGCTGCATGCGACCGTTAACCACCTGGCCAACGATCAGGCACGTCTACGCGTGTCGTTCACCTCCGGATTCGATAGCCGCGTCAACCTGGCGACCCTCGACCGCCCGCCGGAGGGCATCCTGGCCTACTCCTTCGGCACGCCTGGCAGCATCAACGTCGCGGTTCCGCAAGCCATCTGCGCCCGGCTCGGCGTGCGCTTCGAGCCGATCCACCTCGACGACGAGTACGCGGTCGAGTTCGACGACTTTGCGCTGCGCACGCTCGTGCTCAGCGACTGTCTGTCGACGGTCGAGCGGGCCAACTACCCATACGCCTTTCAGCGCACCGCGCACTTCGGGCCGGTCGTGCTCACTGGTCTGTTCGGCAGCGAGCTCCTACGCACGTTTCAAAACATCGGTTACATCGTCAGCGCCGGGCTCGTGCAGCTACACCTCGGTGCGACTGCGGTGGCCGAGGTCGCGCCGCTCGCCGATCGGAGTCGATACGTTCGCCCGGAGCTCGTGCGCCACACGCTCGACGACATACGAGCCGACGTTGCGGCCGTCTTCGACGAGCACCTGCGCGACCTGCCCACGGATCGCCGGTTCTACATGTTCCTGCTCACCGAGGGCTTACGGAAATACTTCGGTGCGGAGACGCACATCGAACGTCCGTGGGGCCTCAATCGCTTTCCGTTTCTCGACGAGGAATTCGTCGAATTCGCCTTTCGCGCACCCTTCGCGGGCGTGCATTCGCGCACGTTGCAACCGACAATCGGCAATCGCTTTCGTTCTCAATACTTCTACGCGCACGTCATTCGCCGCTATCGGCCCGAGCTGCTGGCAGCAACGACCGACCATGGCTACGCCCCAGCTGACCTGCTCGGGCCACTGCCGTTGCTGCGCATCGCGCCCAAGGTGCTGGCGCGCCGCCGACGCCAGGCGCCCGAATTCAGGACCGAGGAGTGGACGGCCGGGCTCTACGGGCGCCACTTGCTGCGCACCCCGCCACCCGACGACATATTTACCGACCAGGTGCGTTCGGATTTCGAAGACGGCTCATGGCGCGCCCATCGCCTCGAATTTGCCCGAGCCGCATCCCTGAAACTATGGCTGGATCGGATGTGATCCGTGTACTTCACGCTGGGCCACTGCCACCGCCATGGAGCGGCATCGGCGTTTCGCTCCAGCAGCTAATCGCCTCGCGGCCGATGCACGCGCAGGACACACACGTGCTGGACACCTCCTCGCGCGGGTTGCCGGGCGATCCGCGGCGCGCGAAGCGACCAACCCCGAATCGTCTCGGGCGCCACGCGCGTCTGGCGCGCGACACGGCCCAGATGATTCGACGCCACCGCATACAGGTGCTGCACTTGCACGGCTCGAGTCATGATCTGTCCTTGTTCGGTAACGCGCTAAGCATCGTCGCGGCTCGGGCCGCTGGCGCGCGCACCCTGTGGCACCTCCATGAGGACCTGGGCGTCGTCGCTTTTCCCGGACAGAGCCGCGCGACCCAGACCGCCTTCGGCGCCGCCGTCCGCTGCGCACACGCTGTCGCCGTATTGTCCGAGTCGTCGCGCGCCATCGCCAGCAGGTACGTCGATTCAAGCCGCGTGGCGGTGCTACCACCGACTTGCAGCCCCGATCTGCTCGACGTACCGCTCGAGCGGCCTGCACGTGAGGAGGTCGTGGTCATGTTCATCGGCTGGCTCACCCGAGACAAGGGCATCTACGACCTGCTCGACGTAGCCGATGCCCTGCGAACGACGTCGCCCCGCGTGACCTTCCGCCTCGCCGGGTCAGGCATGACCGCCGAGGAAACCGCCGCCGTCCAGGTGGAAGTCGAGCGGCGTGCTCTGCAGCAGCAAGTGACGCTGTGTGGTGTGGTGACCGGCGAGGAAAAGCGGCGCGTCTTCGCCGAATCGGACATCCTGTACCTGCCCACGCATTGGGATGCCTTTCCCGTCGTCGTGCTCGAGGCTATGGCCGCTGGGTTGCCAGTCGTCTCCACCTGCGTCGGTGGTGTACCGAGCATGCTCGAGCATAGTCGGGGCGCCCTGCTTGCCGCGGTAGGCGACACGCGCCAACAATCAGCGGATCTGCGCGCGCTGGCAGGCAGTCCACAGCAGCGCCGGGCGATGGGCGCTTTCAATCGGCAGCGCTTCTGCACTGTGTCCCACCCCGATGTCGTCGGCCAATCCGCGGTCGATATCTACCATCGCCTGTTGGCCTGAAGGCCATGTCCGAGCGTTACGCGTGCATGATTGCCTACGCCAACTACTTCAACGATGCGCGCATCAAAAACTACGTCGATGCGCTGCTCAAAGCAGGCTATGACGTAGACGTCTTCGCGCTCGGCGAAAGTGGCCCGGCAGTGCCCGGTCTGCGCGTGGTCTCACTCATGTCCAAGGTTGCCAGCACACGGGCCTTGCCCTATCTCGTTTCGCAGCTAGCCTTCTTCGTCCGGGCACTGCTTGCCGTCACTAGGTCACGACGGTACGAACTGATTCACGTGCACAACATGCCCGACTTCATCGTCTTCTGCGCAATCTTTGCCAAGCTGCGTGGTGCGCGCATCATCCTCGATATCCACGACACGATGCCCGAAGCCTACGCTACGAAGTTCGACGTCGATCTGGGGCATCCATTGATCCGTATATTGCGCTTCGAGGAGCGACTCAGCGCAGCACTGGCCGACCTGGTGATCACGACTAACGAGCTGCACCGTAATGCCCTGATCGGTCACGGAATTCCTGCTCGCAAGATCGAGCTGATCATGAATGTGGGCAATCCGGCGATCTTCCAGCCACGATCGCACCGCTCGCAGTCGGGCCCCTGCCTTGTGCTGGGCTACCACGGCACCGTGGCCGAGCGCCTGGGTCTTGATCTCGTCGTCGAAGCGGTTCGCCGGGCGCTCCCTACCTGCGCCGGGCTGCGCTTTGTCGTGCTCGGCGATGGCGAGTTCATGCCTGCGCTGCGCGCGCAGGTCACCGCCGCGGGCCTGGAAGACGTCGTCGCCTTGCGCGGCTGGATACGCCTCGAAGACCTGCAACGCGCGCTCGAGGAAGTGGACGTGGGCGTCGTCGGCAATCGTCGACGAACCGAGCTGCGACAGAACTGGATGCTGCCGGTCAAGATGCTCGAATACGCCGTCATGGAGATTCCGACGATCGCACCCCGGTTGCGGGTCATCAACCACTACTTCGACGAACGTTCGGCACTGTTGTACGAGCCGGACGACGTGGCTGATCTGGCGCGCGTGATCCAGGCCGTGTACGACGATCGCGGGCTGTTGGATCGACTGCGTGCGGGCCTGCGCGAGTTCAACGCTCGGTACAATTGGCCGGGGATGGAGGCACGCTATCTCGAGCTGGCGGCAGGTGCGCAGCGACCGGTCGGCGGGTGAGCGTGACGCTACGCGAGATCGCCGTCGACGACCCGAGCTGGACACAGTTCGTCGACGGTCACCCCGCGGCTACCCCCTTCCATTGCCCGGCCTGGACCAGACTCGTCGCCGACTGTTACGGCTTTCGAGCTTCGGCGTTGGTCCTGACTGACACGGGGGGACAGACGGTAGCTGGACTGCCGCTGGTCAGAGTGCGCGCGCCGTTGCGCGGTGAACGCGCGATTTGCCTGCCGTTTACCGACAACTGCGGTCCGCTGTGTGCCTCCTCGGACTTCATGACACCGCTTGCGGAGGCCGCGGCGAGCTGGCACAACGGTCTGCCGATGGCAGTGCGCGCGCCGCTGCCGGAAGTCGCGGGCTGGTTGCGGCACGAGGTGGCGATCCTGCATACGCTGCGGCTGGCCGCCGATCCCGAGTCCGTTTTCCGCACCTTCAAACGGACGCAGGTCCAACAGCCGATCGGGCGCGCCGAGCGCCAGGGCGTGGTCGTACGCCGCGCCGAGAGCTTTGCCGATCTGCGCCTGTATTACGAGCTGCACACGCAGACCCGCCGCCGCTTGGGTACTCCCGTACAGCCGCTGCGCTTCTTTCGGCTGCTCTGGGAACGGATCCTGTCGACCGGCCTCGGCTTTGCCCAGCTCGCGTTCCACGAGGGGCGGGCGATCGCGGGCGCCGTATTCCTGGCCTGGAACGGAACAGTCGTTTACAAGTACAGCGCATCTGACTCGGCGTTCTGGCGCCTGCGACCCAACAATCTCGTCCTGTGGTCGGCGATTCGTTGGGGGTGCACCAACGGATTCCGCGTCTTCGATTTCGGGCGCACCGACTTCGACAATCCTGGTTTGCGTGACTTCAAGGACGGTTGGGGCACGCGTGCGGAACCGCTGGTCTATTCGACGCTGGGCCTGCAGGCACGCGCCGCCCGGCCCGTGGTACCGAGTCAGGCGGCGCACATGGTGAGCGCGTTCATCCGTCGTTCTCCGCCCTGGGTGTGCCGCACTCTCGGCGAGCTGTTGTATCGGTACGCTGCGTGAGCACCGTCGATGAGCAGCGCTGAAATCTCGTCGCTTGTGCGGCGCTGGCTGTGGCCGGCGATGCTGGGTGTGCTGCTCGGCGTCGTGGCCGCGGCCGCGATCACGGCCCAACTGCCCCGCGTGTACTCCGCATCGACCAAGCTGCTGGTTACCGCCGGCGACAGCGGTGTGTTGACGGGTGGCGGCAACCTGACCGCGGACCAAGTGCTGACGACGTATGCCGAAGTCCTCAAGTCGCGACCAGTGGTCGAAGCGACCTTCGCCGATGTTGGCCTCGCGCTGCCCTACGAGACGGCTGCGCAGAACGTCGACGCGGCGCCCCTGCGCGGCACGCAGATTATCGTGCTCTCGGCCCGAGCAAGCGATCCGGACACCGCGGCGAAGCTCGCTAACCAGCTTGTCGTCGCCGCTGTACAGCAGGCGCGCACCGTGCAGGCTGGGCAAGCCGCGGCGCGCCGGGCGCAGGTGACTGACGTGGCCAATCAACTCGCCGCTGAAGTCGCCAATCGCGCCCGGCAATTGGAGCAACTGCGCGGTCAGCCAGGCGGCACGGTCAACGACGCTGCACAAGCCGCGAGCCAGGCGGCGCTGGCAGATGCCGAGCAGCGCTACGCGGCCGCCGTACGCAGCGTGAGCGAACAGGATCTTGCCGCCACACGTAATGGCGACCCGTTGAGTACGGTCGAGCCAGCGGTGCCCCCGCTCACGCCGAGCTCGCCCCGCCTGGCGTTGAACCTGGCGCTCGGCGGGTTGTTTGGGCTGGTGCTCGCGGTGGCGCTGGCGACCGCCGTCGAACTGCGGCGCGATCGGATCACGCTGCCAGATACGCTGCGCCGGCGACTTGGTTTGCCCGTATTCGGCGTGATACCGCGGGTCCATGCGCTCGCGGCGGCGACGACGCTGGTCGACAGCCCAGCGGCGCTCGAGGCTTTTCGCCGTTTGCGCACAACGCTGCGCCTGGCGGTCGATCGCCGACCCTCAACCATCCTTGTGGTTGGTGCGCACCCGGGCGCTGGCGCGTCCACCGTGGCGAGCGGCCTTGCGACTGCCTGGGCGCGCGCGGGCGAGCAGGTCGTGCTCGTTAGCCCCGCGGCAAGCGCTGTTTCCCATGAACCATCCCTCGAAGATGTCCACACCGCCCTGCAGCCCACACCGGTGGACCGCCTGCGCCTGTTGCCTGCGAACCTGAGCTCACCGCGGCGCACGGCCAGCCTGCTCACGATGCTGCACGGCCTCGCCGAGCGCGTCGTCGTCGACGCCGCTTCGCCGAGCCTGGTGCCACATGTCGAGGCCGTCGTGCTGGTCGTCGACGCCCGGAGCACCCGCGGCCGCGACACGAAGCAAAAAGCGCGCGCCCTGGCAGCCGCACGGGTGCTGGGAACCGTCCTCAACCAGGCCGAAGCCGTGTCAGCGCAAGCCGCGAAGCACCCAACCACCGAGTCCAGCGCGGCGCGCGCCGGCGCACAGCCCGTCAAAGGCCTGCGCTAACCGGCGTCTGAAGCTACCGGTCACCTTCCCCAAACCCCTCTGGAAGAGAAAGGTCCAAGTCTCGCGCAGCCGCCTGCATCGAGTTGCGCCGGCGTCTGAACGCTACCGGTCACCCTTCCCCCAAACCCCTCTCGAAGAGAAAAGTTCATGTGTCGCGCTGGCGCGTGCAGTGACGGCGGCGTGAACCGCCATGACGTGAGCCTCTCGGCGAACGGCTACCGGGCGCCGTCGCCCGCCAGCATGGCAAACGGGGTGCGCATGATGATCTGCACGTCGAGCCACAACGACCAGCGATCGATGTAGTCCAGATCGAGTTCGATCATCTCGTTGAACGTCAGCCGGCTGCGTCCGCTGACTTGCCACAGCCCCGTAAGCCCGGGCGTAACCGCCAGGCGCTGCCACTCGAGCGGGCCATACAGCTCGGCCTCGTACGGCAGCGGCGGCCGCGGCCCAACGATGCTCATGTGCCCCAGCAGCACGTTGAACAGCTGCGGGAACTCGTCGAGGCTATAGCGCCGCAGAAACGCGCCAAGGGGTGTCACGCGTGGGTCGTCGGCCAGTTTGAACGCGCCGCGTACCGGCTGCGCCTCGCCGCGAATCAGCGCGTGCGTGTACGCGCGGTGATCGGCCGGATCGTTGCCGTCGACCATAGTGCGGAACTTGTAGAACCAGAACATATGGCCGCCGCGGCCCAGACGCTGCTGTTTGAAAAGAATTGGACCCGGCGAGGACAACCAGACCAGCGTCGCCAGGACCGCCAGCACAGGCAGCATTGTGGCAAGCAGCAGCAGCGTCAGCACGACGTCGAGCAAGCGCTTGACGGCGGACTGGAACAGGTGCCAGTGGGCGGTCGCGACGAGCGCACCGAATTGCGCGATGTCGTCTTCTGGCCGTGAGAGCCGTCCCGACGCGCTAAGCTCGTCCACCGCTGTGCCTCCGTACAACAGGTGTCGTCGGCCCGCCAGTGAGGTTGCGAGCTCCACAGTGCGAAGGGTAGCGCCGGCGGATCAGGAGTCCGCCAGCGCGCTGATTGCGGCGTGGTTGCAGACTGGTTGACCCGCCTGCTCGACTAGTTTCGTGTACGCACATCCCTTGCCGCGTCCACGGTTCGCCTCCATATCGCATCGTCGGTCCAACGTGCGGGCTGGTCCGACCAATGTAGGTTATCGAGCTGAAGTCCGGGGCGCGAGTCCCAACTTACGGCAGGTTGACCAATGTTGGCCGGAAGCGGGGCGCTCGACGCACAGGGTCAGCCTGTTCGAAGGCGTAGGCCAGGCGAATCAGCGTCGGTTCACTCCAGGCTGCGCCCATGAACGTGAGACCGATCGGCAAGCATTCGTGCGCGTATCCGGCGGGCACCGTGATGACGGGGAACCCCGCCACGGCCGACACCATCGAGCTGCCGCCGAGAAAGCGATCGCCATTGATCAGGTCGATCGCCCACGGCGGCGCGTTGGTGGGTGCCACGAGTGCGTCGAATTGTTGCTCGTCGAGAAAGGCCGCGAACTCGCGTGCAAACGCCTGATTGTGTTCGATGGCCCGCCGGTACAGCGCGTCCGTCAGCGGACCGCGCTCGGCAGAGGCCAGCAGGCGCTCCTGGCGGAAGTAGGGCATTTCCCGGGCGGCATGATCGTCGTTGAAGCGGATCAGATCGTGGATGTTCTTGATGCACGCATCTGGTCGCGTGACTAGATAGGCCTCGAGATCAGCCTTGAATTCGAACTGCAGGACGAGCCCTTCGGACGTGATCTCGTCACCTTCTTCGAATGGCTTGCGCAGACGTGCCTGGCCAGGAATCTCAACGTCCTCGATCAGCTCGGCGCCAGCATCGCGCAGACGCGCCAGCGCGGCATCGAATACGCCATCGGTATGCTCGCTATAGCCGGTGTGAAACTTGCGCGCCACGCCAATGCGCGCGCCCCTTAGCCCGTCCTTGATCAGGAATTGGGTGTAGTCCTGCACAGCAGGTGCGCTGGTAGTCCCTGGATCGCGTGGGTCAGCGTCCCCGGCGATTGCGCTCAGCACAGCCGCGACATCGGCGACGGTGCGGCCGTGCGGACCGGCGCTGTCCTGGGAGTGTGAGATCGGGATGATCCCCGCGCGCGAGGTCAGGCCGATCGTCGGCTTGAGACCGACGACGCTGTTGTTCGACGACGGGCTCATGATTGAGCCGTCAGTCTCGCTGCCGAGCGCCGCGGCGGCCAGGTTGGCGGACACGGCCACGCCCGAGCCCGAGCTGGACCCGCCCGGGTTGCGGTCGAGCACGTACGGATTGCGCGTCTGCCGCCCGCGCCCACTCCAGCCACTCGACGAGCGCGTTGAGCGGAAGTTCGCCCACTCGCTCAGGTTCGCCTTGCCCAGGATCACCGCGCCTGCTTCGCGCAGCCTGCGCGCGATCGTCGCATCCTGGCTCACCTTGCTGCCGAGCAGCGCGAGCGAGCCGGCCGTCGTCGCCATTTGATCGGCGGTGTCGACGTTGTCCTTGAGCAGGACCGGGATGCCATGGAGGGGCCCGCGCGGACCCCGCTCGGTGCGCTCGCGATCCAGCGCCTCGGCGATGGCCAGCGCCTCGGGATTGGTCTCGATGACGCTGCGCAGCGTGGGACCGCCGCGGTCGATGGCCTCGATGCGCTCGAGGTAGGCCTCGACCAGGCTGCGTGACGTTGCCTCGCCACTGGCCTGGTGCTCTTGCAGCTCCGCGATCGTGCGTTCTTCGAGCTCGTCGTGCGGAGTCACGTGGGTGCGGCCAGCGTACCAGTAAGATCGAGCCGAAACGACTCTCCCAAGGAGTACACAGCAATGGCAGCGGTTCGAGGCGCGCAGGCGACCTGGAGGGGTGATCTGGCCTCCGGTAAGGGCGTAGTGAGCGGCACCAGCAGCGGCGTCCTCAAAGACCTCAACGTGAGCTGGGCGCGCCGGTCCGAGCCCGACGCCAATGGCGTGACCAGTCCTGAAGAGCTGCTAGCAGCGGCGCACGTAGCGTGTTTCGCCATGGCTCTGTCGGCTGGTCTGGCGCGTGCTGGCGCGCCGCCCGAGGAGCTCAACGTGACGGCCAATGTCACGTTCGACCGGGTTGGCGAGGGGTTCAAAGTCGTGTCCAGTGCGCTCGAAGTGCGTGGCCACGTCCATGGCATGAGCGCTGAGGACTTCGTCAAGGCTGCCGAAGCCGCGAAGGACGGCTGTCCCATCTCGGGTGCGCTGAAAGGCAACGTCGAGCTCAGCGTCAAGGCCACGCACGAAAGTTGAGTGCGCGCGAGCTCGATGGCAAGCTCGCCCTGGTCACCGGCGGCGGGCGGGGCATCGGCCGCGCCATCGCCCTCGAGCTTGCCCAGCGTGGCGCTGATGTCCTGGTCACCTATGTTCGGCATCCCGACCAGGCCGAAGAGACCGCTTCGGCGGCCCGGTTGCTGGGCGTCACTGCCGAAACCATCCGAGCCAATGTCGCCGACGAGGCCAACGTTGGGCACTTGTTTGGCGTTGTTGCCGAACGCTTTGGCTACCTGGACGTGCTCGTCAACAACTCAGCGTCGGGGGTCAACCGCGCTGCCGTCGATCTGACCGCGCACCACTGGGACTGGACGCTCAACGTCAACGCCCGCGGCGCCTGGCTGTGTGCCAAGGCGGCTCTGCCACTGATGCAAGCGCGCGGTGGCGGGGCCATCGTGAGCGTGTCTTCGCTCGGTGCGCGGCGCGTGATGCAGGACTACTTCCTGGTCGGTGTTTCGAAGGCCGCCTTGGAAGCCGTGACGCGCTACCTGGCCGTCGAGTTCGCGCCGCACAACGTGGTCGTGAACGCCGTGAGCGGCGGCCTGGTCAGGACCGACGCGCTGAAAAGCTTCGCCTGGGGCCCCGACGTTGTTGCGAGCAACGTGGCGCGCACACCCGCCGGAAGGATGGTCGAGGCCGCCGACCTGGCGAAGGTCGTGGCCTTCCTGTGCACCCCCAACGCCTCGATGATCCGTGGCCAGACCGTCATCGTCGACGGCGGCTTCTCACTCCTGGCGTAGCACGTCACCCGTCAGTGTTCGCTCGTCGCCAGGTGTCTGCTTCTCTTTTAGAGAGAAGAAATGCGAAAACTTAGCTGCGGCGGGCGACCGCCCCTGTACGCGCTTTCTCTTCGGCCTTCTTGGCCTTGACGCGATGTTTGCGCCAGGCAACTTTCTTCCTTTTGTTCATAGGCCAGACATTCTAAAGGCGTACACTTATAACCCACATGACCACGGCGACTCGCACCAACGGCGCCATCCAGTCTGGCGCCTCGCTGCGCAGTGTCGATCCCGAGGTCTGGGGCCTCATCCAACGTGACCGGCGCCGCCACACCCGCACGCTGAACTTCATCGCCAGCGAAAACTACGCCTCGCGCGCCGTGCTCGAGTGCCTCGCATCCCATCTCAACGTGAAATACGCCGAAGGCTACCCGCGAGCCCGTTATTACCAGGGCGTCGCCATCGTCGACGACATCGAGCAACTGGCCATCGACCGCGCCAAGCAGCTCTTCAAGGCCGACCACGCCAACGTCCAGCCGTACTCAGGTAGCCCGGCCAACATGGCCGTGTACTTCGCCCTGCTCGAGCCAGGCGACACGGTCCTGGGCATGGAGCTCACCCAGGGCGGCCACCTCACCCACGGCAGCCCGGTCAGCTTTTCAGGCAAGTACTACAAGTTCGTCCACTACGGCGTGGATCCGAAAACAGAAACGATCGACTACGACCGCGTCCACGCCCTGGCGCGGGAGCACAAGCCGAAGCTGATCGTGGCCGGCGCCTCGGCGTATCCGCGCATCATCGACTGGGAGCGGTTTCGCCGGATCGCCGACTCGGTTGGCGCGCGGTTCATGGCCGACATCGCGCACATCGCTGGCCTGGTGGCCGCGGGCGTCCACCCGAGCCCAGTGCCGTACGCCGACGTCGTCACCACGACGACGCACAAGAGCCTGCGCGGCCCACGGGGAGCCCTGATCCTGTGCACGCAAGCGCTGGCCAAAGACATTGACCGCACCGTCTTTCCAGGCATTCAAGGCGGTCCGCACCTGTCTGCCATTGCCGCCAAGGCCGTCTGCTTCTACGAAGCCATGCAGCCGGGCTTTCGTACCTACCAGGAGCAGGTAGTCGCCAACGCAAAGTCGCTCGCAGACGGGCTCAAGCGTGGCGGCATCCAACTCGTCTCGGACGGCACCGACAACCACCTGCTCGTGGTGAAGCTTCTGGAGCGAGACTATTCGGGCAAAGCGCTGGCCAGAGCGCTCGAAGGCGCCGGGATCATCACCAGCATGTCCACCGTACCGGGCGAGACGCGCAAGCCCGCCGTAACCAGTGGCGTGCGTTTCGGAACGCCCTCAGTGACCAGCCGCGGCGCGACGGAGCACCATATGCAGCGCGTTGCCCAGGTCGTGAGCTCGATTGCCGAGAACCCCGCTGACGAGGCCGCCATCGAGCGGCTGCGCAGCGAAGTCGAAGCCATCGCCCGCGAGCTCGCCCCGGTGTAAGACCCATGCGTCGGCTGCTTCCTCTTTTGCTCCTGGCTACGTGGGCACTGGCGCTTGTCGCCAGCGCGTCAGCCCAATCGAGCTCGGAGGTGGCGGTCGGCGAGATCAAGGGCATCATCAACCCGGTGATGGCCGGCTACATCGACCGGGCGATCTCCGATGCCGAGCGCTCCAACGCGCCAGCCATCGTCTTCTATATGGACACGCCCGGCGGCTTGTCCGACGCAATGCGTGACATCAACCTGCGCATCCTGGCCTCGCGCGTACCGGTCGTCATCTACGTAGCACCTGATGGTGCGCGAGCAGGATCGGCCGGCGTATACATCTCATACGCCGCCCACCTGGTCGGCATGGCGCCCGCCACGAACATCGGCTCGGCCACGCCGGTCGCGATGGACCAGAACGGCGGCGAAGCGCAGATGTCGCAGGAGATGAAGAACAAGGTCACCAATGACGCCGTGGCCGGCATCCGCGCGCTCGCCGAGCAGCGCGGCCGCGATCCTGAGTTTGCCGAGCGCGCCGTTCGCGAAGGCGCCAACTTGCAGGCCAGCGAGGCGCTCAAGACGCGTGTCATCAACTACGTCGCGCCCGATCTCAATGATCTGCTGCGCCAGATGGACGGCGCGCAGGTGCACCTCTCCTCAGGCGAGGTCACGCTCCACACCGCGGGATTGCCGACGCGGCGGGTCGATATGTCGGCACTCGAGTCGTTCTTGCTGACGATCACCAATCCGACCATCGCCTACATCTTGTTGAGCATGGGCAGCCTGGGCCTGCTGCTCGAGCTGTACAACCCCGGGTCGATCTTCCCGGGCGTCATCGGCGGCATTTGCCTGCTGCTGGCGTTCTATGCCCTGGGCACCTTGCCGCTGAACTTCGCTGGTCTGGCGTTGATCGCCTTTGGCTTGCTCCTGTTCGGCCTGGAGCCGTTCCTCACCTCACACGGGGTGCTGGCCGCGGGCGGAGCCGCGGCCTTCGTGATCGGCTCGCTGCTGCTCATCAATGCGCCCGATGCGCCCTTCCTGCAGGTCTCGGTGATCGCCATCGCGGCTGTGACTGGCGTGCTGGTGGTCTTCTTCCTGGTCATCGTGACGGCCGTGATTCGCTCGCGGCATCGTCGCGTCGTGACGGGCCGCGAAGGCCTCGTCGGTGCCACGGGCGTCGTCCGGCGTGATCTGGAACCGGACCGACAGGGCATCATCCTGACCCAGGGCGAGCTCTGGCAAGCCCTCGCCGCCGAAGGGCGCATCACCGCCGGCGAGAAGGTCATCATCCAAAACATCGACGGCCTAACGCTCACCGTTCGCCGCGCTAGCGACGTAGTCCCCGCCCCGCCGCGCCCGCCCAGTCCCGCCGTCGCCAAGTCCGAAACCGCCCGCGTCTAACGCGGGTGAGGGGCCTTCTGGCCCACCCACTGGTAAAATGGGGCAACGCCTGTGTCGCTCATCGCTGACGTCAGGGCCCGCCAGATTCTGGACTCGCGCGGGAACCCAACTATCGAGGTCGACGTACGCCTCGAAGACGGCACGCTCGGTCGGGCCGAAGTGCCATCGGGCGCTTCGACGGGCGCCTACGAGGCGCTCGAGCTGCGCGACGGCGACACGTCTCGGTACCTCGGTAAGAGCGTCGAAACAGCGGTGGACAACGTCAACACACGCATCGCGCCAGCACTGCGAGGCTGTGCACCATTCGACCAGGCCGCAATCGACCAGCGTCTCCTGGACCTCGATGGCACGCCGAATAAAGCCAAGCTTGGCGCCAACGCCATCCTCGGCACATCGCTGGCGACGCTCCGAGTAGCGGCGAGCGCGCGAAACATGGCGGTCTATGCCTATCTAGGCGGTATCACCGCGCGCGTCCTGCCCGTGCCGATGATGAACATCCTCAACGGCGGCCGCCATGCTGAGGACTCCACGGATTTTCAGGAGTTCATGGTGGTCCCGCTCGGCGCGCCGACGTTCACCGAGGGCTTGCGCTGGGGCACCGAGGTGTACCACGCCCTGCACGCTGAGCTCAGACAGAGAAAGCTCGGCACAGGCATCGGCGACGAGGGCGGTTTTGCGCCGCGCCTGCCGACCAATCGCGCCGCGCTGGACGTCATCGTCACGGCTATCGAGCGCGCGGGTTACAAGCCTGGTGACCAGATCGCCCTGGCCATGGACGTCGCCGCTACAGAGCTCCATCAGGGCGGCAAGTACGTCCTCGAACGCGAAGGCACGACGCTGACGGGCAGCGAGCTCGTCGACCTGTACGAGCTGCTCATCACCGACTATCCGATAGTGTCAATCGAGGACGGTCTGTCAGAAGATGACTGGGACACGTGGGCCTTGCTCACGCAGCGGTTGGGCGGTCGGGTCCAACTGGTCGGCGACGACCTGTTCGTCACCAACACCGCGCGCTTACAGCGCGGCATCCGCGAGAAGTCGTCCAATGCCATCCTGGTCAAGGTCAACCAGATCGGCAGCGTCACGGAGACGCTGAACACCGTCCAGATGGCGCATGCGGCAGGTTTCGCCGCGGTCATTTCGCACCGCTCGGGTGAGACCGAGGACACGACGATTGCCGACCTGGCAGTCGGCACCAACGCCGGTCAGATCAAAACAGGCGCACCGGCCCGGGGCGAACGGGTGAACAAATACAACCAGCTGCTGCGCATCGAGGAGCAGCTCGGCCCGGCCGCGCATTACGCAGGCCGTGGAGCGTTCAAGATCCAGCAGTCAGCCGTCAGCAGTCAGCCGTCAGCGGCCGCGAGGGCTTAGGCGGTGCTGATAGCTGAGTGCTGAAAGCTGAAAGCTGAAAGGAGCCGTCAATGGCAGTACGCGTAGGGATCAATGGCTTTGGCCGCATCGGTCGGCAGGTGCTCAAGGCGTTGCTGGAGCGGCATCCCGACGACGTCGAGGTGGTCGGGATCAACGATCTGTTCGATACGGCCACCAACGCCCACCTCTTCAAATACGACAGCAATTACGGCGTCTTTCCGGGCGACGTCGAGGCCAAACAGAACTCATTTGTGGTCAATGGCCACGAAATCCAGGTCAGCGCCGAGCGCGATCCCGCGGCTTGTCCGTGGAAAAAGCTCGGCGCGCAGATCGTCATCGAGTCGACCGGTCTGTTCACCGATGCGACCAAAGCCAAGGCGCACATCGACGCGGGCGCCCAGAAAGTCATCATCTCGGCACCGGCCAAGAACGAGGACATCACGGTCGTTCTGGGCGTCAATCAAGAGCGCTATGACACGAACCAACACCACATCATTTCAAACGCGTCGTGCACGACAAACGGCCTCGCACCGGTGGCCAAAGTGCTGTTCGACCGCTTCGGACTGCAAAGGGGTCTGCTGACCACAGTGCACGCGTACACCAACTCGCAGCGCCTGCTCGACGTCGCGGCGAAAGACCTGCGCGACGCTCGTGCGGCCGCCCTGAACATCGTGCCCGCCGAGACCGGTGCCGCGCGCGCAACGGGCCTGGTCATCCCAGAGCTGCAGGGCCGCTTCGGGGGCATGTCCTTCCGGGTCCCGGTTAGCACGGTTTCGGTCGTCGACTTCACGGCCTTGCTCGATCGCGATGTCACTAAGGACGAGATCAATTCCGCCATGAAGGAGTACAGCAAGGACGCCATGCTCGGCGTCCTGGGCTACACCGAAGAGCCGCTGGTCTCCTCCGACCTGAAGGGCGATACACGCTCGTCGATCTACAGCGGGCTGGACACGCTCGTCGTCGGCAACCTGGTCAAGTGCATCAGTTGGTACGACAACGAGTTCGGCTACGCGTGTCGACTGTCGGACATCACCGCCTTCGTCGCGCGCAAGCTCGACAGCCGTACTTCGGCCAATGGCTCGATCCTGCGCGAGATCATTGGCGACCCGGGCATATGGGGCAAGAACCCACGCCTGAGCCGGGACTCCGCGGCCTCGACGGCGCAGACCGTCAGCAGCAAAGAATAGGTGGGCCGACTCTGCACTATCCGCGACGTGGACCTGGACCGTTTTACGGTCCTCGTCCGCGTCGACTTCAACGTGCCCATGCAGGATGGCGCGGTCGCTGACGACACGCGCATTCGCGCCGCCCTGCCCACCCTGCAGTACCTGCGTGATCGCTCCGCGAAAGTCGTCCTGCTTTCACACCTTGGCCGGCCCGACGGCACACCCAACCCGAAGTACTCGCTGCGGCCCGTGGCCAACCGCCTCGGCGAATTGCTGGGCACAAGAGTAGGCTTCGCCAACGACTGCATCGGCCCGCCTGCCCAGTCAGCGGTCCAGGGCACCAGCCCCGGCGGCATGGTCCTGTTGGAAAACGTCCGCTTCCACGCCGAGGAAGAAAAGAACGATCCCGCCTTCGCGCAACAGCTCGCGCAGCTTGGTGACATGTTCGTCAACGACGCCTTCGGCACCGCCCACCGGGCACACGCCTCAACAGAAGGCATCGCCCATGTGCTCCCGTCGGTCGCTGGGCTACTGATGGAGAAGGAGATCAGTTTCATTGGCGCCGCGCTCGAGAACCCGAAGCGACCGTTTGTCGCAATCGTCGGCGGCGCCAAGGTGTCCTCGAAGGTGGGTGTGCTCAACAACCTGATCGATCGCGTCGATCGGCTCCTGATCGGGGGTGGCATGGCCAATACGTTCTTACGGGCCGAGGGTCGCGAAGTCGGTAAGAGCCTGCTCGAGGCTGACCTCGTAACCACCGCCGCCGACCTCCTCCAACGCGGCAACAAAATCGTCGTGCCGACAGACGTCGTCGTCACGACCGACCTCAAGGGCACCGCTGCCCCGCGCACCACGTCCTCTGGCCAGGTGGCCAACGACGAAGCGATCGTCGACATCGGGCCACAGGCGATCGCGGCGTTCAAGGCTGAGATCGCCGCGGCAGGCACTGTCCTCTGGAATGGCCCGATGGGCGTCTTCGAAGACGCGCGCTACGCCGCCGGCACCCTGGCCATCGCCCACGCGCTGGCAGATTCGAACGCGACGACGATTGTCGGCGGTGGTGAGTCGGTTCAGGCAGTCGAGCAAGCGGGCGTCGCCGACAAGCTCAGCCACGTCTCGACGGGTGGCGGTGCATCGCTCGAGTTCATCGAAGGCAAGGTGCTGCCCGGCGTCGCCGCGCTGCGCCACGACTGCTGATGCCGACCCGCAAGCCCATCGTCGCCGGCAATTGGAAAATGAACACCACCATCGCCGAAGGCCTGGCCCTGGTCGACGAGATGCTGCCGCGCCTGTCGAGCCTCGGCAGCGTCGAACGCGTGGTGTGCCCGCCGTTCGTCTCGCTCGCCGCAATCGCCGAGCGACTGCATGGCACCGAGGTCGGCGTCGGCGCGCAGAACGTCCATCCGGAACCCAGGGGCGCCTACACCGGCGAGATCGCGCCGGGCATGCTCGAGGGTCTGGTGAGCTACGTCATCGTCGGCCACTCCGAACGACGCCAGTACTTCGCCGAGGACGACGTGTTCGTCAATCGGAAGATCCTCGCTGCGCTAGGCGTCGGCCTGGTGCCGATCGTGTGCGTTGGCGAGACGCTGGCCCAGAACGAGGCCGGCGAGACCGACGCCGTGGTGACCCGCCAGGTACGCGGTGCGCTCGAAGGCGTCGAACATGTTTCGGGCATCGTCGTCGCGTATGAACCAATCTGGGCCATCGGCACTGGCCGCGCCGCGACGCCCGAGGGGGCGAACGCCGCGATTTCCGTCATTCGGCGCACGATTGCCGAAGTGGCCGGCCAGCCGACGGGTGACGGTGTGCGCATCCAGTACGGCGGCAGCGTCACCCCCGATAACTTCGGCGCCTTCATTGGCCAACCCGAGATCGACGGCGCGCTGGTCGGCGGCGCAAGCCTCAAAGCAGACTCGTTCGTCGAGATCGTGCGCCTCGCTGCCCAGCAGTCCTGAGTGTCGGTCGAGGAAGGTTGGCAGCGCGGCTTCGCGGTCGTCGAGCTCACGCCTGCGGACGCTTCGTCGCTCATCGGCCGGCCGATCTTCGCCGTTCAACTCCTGAGTGGCGGCCTGCGCAACACGAATTGCCGTGTCGAATCGGGCGACGGCCCTGCCGTCCTGCGCCTGTACACCGCCGACCGCGAAGCGTGCGCCCGCGAGCTATCCATCCTGAACCTGATCCACGACCGTGTCCCCGTGCCGCGCGTGCTGGACGCGAAACCCGACGCCGACCCGCCCTGGGCGCTCCACGAATTTATCAACGGGCGGCGCTTCGATCGCATCGAGCCAACCGACATTGGCCCAGCGGCCTTCGATGCCGGCCAGGTGCTGGCCCGCATCCACGCCACGCCTATTTCCCCAGACGCGCAGCCCGACCTGTACCGCTACAGCGTCGGCGGTTATGGCTTCGTCGAGTTCGTCGGCAACGCCATGAATGGGCGCGCCGGCGAACGTCTCGGCCAGCCTCTGGCCGACCGCCTTATCGCCGTCGTGCAGCAGCACGCTCCTCGCCTGCGCGTCCAGGACACCACGCTCCAGCATTCGGACTACAAGCCCTGGAACCTGCTGGTCGATGAACAGCGGATCGCGGGCGTGCTCGATTGGGAATTCGCCTTCGCCGGGTGGCGTTTGAACGATCTGGCGAACTTCCTGCGCTATTGCGAGCGCCAGCCGCCCGAATACAAGAATCGCTTCGTCGATGGCTATCTCGCCGGCGGCGGACAGTTGCCCGACGATTGGTTCCGACTGGCGCGGCTCGTGGACATCATGGGTTTCTGCGATTTCCTCAGTCGGCCGCACGACGATCCGGCCATCCGGCGTGACATAACGCCACTCATCGAACGCACCATCGCGTTATTCACCACCTGACCTGCGTCGATCCCGGATACTGCGGCTCGTGACGACTGACCGCGACTACTGGATTGCGCTGAATATGGCTGCCGGCATCGGGCCGGTCCGCTTTCAGCGCCTCCTCCAGGTCTGCGGCGGCCCACGCGAGGCATGGCACGCCTCAGACTTTGCGCTGGCCAACGCCGGTCTCGAACGGCGCACCGCCGATTCGCTCAACACCCTGCGTCGCACCATCACCCCCGAAGCCATTGGTGGCCAACTGCAGGTGCAGCACATTCAAGCCCTGACCCTGCTGGACGAGGCATACCCGGCCAACCTGCGGCTCATTGCCGACCCACCACCGGTTCTCTTTGTCCGCGGCGAGATCTGCCCGAGTGACGAGCGCGCGGTAGCCGTCGTCGGGACCCGTCGCGCGACTGCCTACGGCCACTCGGTGACGCAGCGCCTGGCCAGCGACCTGGCGGCGGCAGGAGTGACCGTCGTCAGCGGACTCGCCAAAGGCGTCGACACCGTCGCCCACCGCGCCACGATCGACGCCGGCGGGCGCACGCTCGCCGTCCTCGGCAACGGCCTCGACCAGGTCTATCCACCCCAGAACGCCAAGCTGGCCGAGCGCGTCAGCGGTGCCGGCGCGCTGGTCTCCGAATTTCCGCCTGGTACACCACCCGACGCAGTCAACTTTCCGCGACGCAATCGCATCATCTCGGGCCTGTCGCGTGCGACGCTGATCGTTGAAGCGCCGGCGCACAGCGGCGCGCTGATCACCGCCGACTTTGCTCTCGAGCAAGGCCGCGACGTCCTGGTCGTGCCGGGCTCGATCCTGAGCCCAACCAGCGTCGGTCCAAATGACCTGCTCAAGCAGGGCGCCACCCCGGTCACCGGCGTGCAGGACATACTCGAGGCACTCGGTGAACCAGGAATGCACAGCGTGGCACGCGGCATGCCGCAACTGCCCGACCAGGAGAGCTCGGTCTGGGAGGCACTCGGACGTGATCCCCGCCACGTCGACGAGCTGGCACGTTCACTAGGTGAGCGCGCAGGTGAGATCTCCGCGGTTTTGGCCATCTTGGAACTGAAGGGATTGGCCCGCCACGTTGGTTCCATGCTGTATACCCGAGCCTAGTTCTATCGGCGCAATCCGTTAGACGCAATCCGTTAGACTTGCGCCGCTCAACGCGAGGAGCACCAACACTACCTGTGGCCAAAGCTTCGCAAAGCCTTGTCGTGGTCGAATCGGCCGCCAAGGCCAAGACCATCGAGAAGTTCCTTGGGCGCGACTACACCGTCCGCGCCTGTTTGGGGCATGTCCGCGATCTGCCGACCAGCAAGCTGGGTGTCGACATCGATCACGGCTTCCGCCCGCAATACGTCGTGCCCAAGGATCGCAAAGACGTCGTCAAGCGGCTCAAAGACGACGCCCGCGGCAAGTCCTCAGTGCTGCTGGCCACTGACCCCGATCGCGAGGGCGAAGCCATCGCCTGGCACTTGCTGTCGGCGCTCGGCCTCGACGGGGACCAGAGCATTTCTCGTATTGAGTTCCACGAGATCACGCGCGGCGCAATTCAAGATGCGCTGAAAA
>WNGF01002267.1_pt1 | contig 31300 bp, 28 predicted proteins | sample 5400641 | NCBI WGS metagenome assembly WNGF01 (sample SAMN13153371, study PRJNA577476) | soil metagenome | isolation source: 80 cm soil or saprolite under grassland replicate 2 | place: USA:California | collected 2016-06-15 | reverse complement strand
CAAGCCTATCCCAAGATGAGATCTCCCTGAAGGGTCGTGGTAGACCACCACGTTGATAGGCTCCGGGTGTAAGCACAGTAATGTGTTCAGCTCAGGAGTACTAATAACCCGTTCGGCTTGATCTTTTACTTTTCTGTTACGCTGTAGCCGGGATCGGTGATCCCGGTTCCAGCCAACAGAGGAGACAAAAGATCTCAAAACAAAACGAAGCCTTAAGTTGCGTTCTCAAACGCTCTGTATGTAGATGCCAGAGTATCAGCCCGTTCTTTCCCAAGTGAATAGTGATAAGTGAAAAGTGATTAGTGGTGGAATTTACCTCTCATCATTCACCGATCACGAATCACGCGGCGCGCAGCGCCGCCGCCAGAGCCGAGCAGCGCAAGCGCTCCTCGGCTCTGGTGACACTAGCGCGGTGGCCCCACCCGTTCCCATTCCGAACACGGAAGTGAAACGCTGCAGCCCCGATGGTAGTACGGCGACAGGCCGTGCGAGAGTAGGACGTCGCCAGAACAATGCCCACTGGGTCTATCCAGTGGGCATTTTTCTTACGTCCTGCCGAGCACGGCCGAGGCCGAAGAGATCGAGCCGATGGGAATCGGGCGAGATAGATGGTCAAACCGGCAAGGGTAGCCGGCGAGTGAACGGGAGCGAACGAGTCAATAGGACGTCGCCAGAACTGAACCCCGCTATCTGCAACTCAAGCAGCGGGTTCGCTTCCCGTCCTATCCCGGGTCGTCAAACGTCGCCGCCCGTCCAGTCCTCTCTTACATCGTCTGGAATGCCCCAGTCGATGTTCTTCAGGCGCTCGACCAGTGGTTCTCGATCCATCAGCGCAGGCCCCATCTCTTCCCTTGAAATTCGGGTGCCGGTCCAGATTGATACGTCGCAAAAGTTTTTGGTGACGGGAAAATAAGCTCCCTCAGCCAATTGCACTCGTTCGCCTGTCAAATGCCGACGGCCTTTGTAATTCATGTGATATCTAATCGCGAAATTGGGCAATTCGTTTGGCTGCAGTTGCAGAAGCGAGTCTTTTAAAAACGGAGGTGAATCAGGACGTATTGTTCCCGATTCCGGTAAGTCTTCCTCTCGCTTGGCAAAATTGTCCGACGCAAAAGGCAGTGTCTCGATCGCACTAAGAATTGCAACGTTCATCACATCCGGAAATGCAGCGGACAGCTGAAGTTCGGGGAGCGCATGATCAATCACTTTATCGAGTTCCCCAGGCGGAAATTGCCATTTCAAAGTAAAATTGTCGGATTCCTGTTCGTGTTCTGCGACAAAGTCCGCGCGTCGTTTTCCTTGTTTCTGGTCGTACGCTTGCAGGTTGTCGGCATCGTCGACGAACTCCACGCCGCCGGCGGCATTTGCGAGATCTTCGCTGTAATTGAGACAGCCGAGCGGCAGAACAGAAGCGCGTGATGAATTCAGGTAGAGAATGGCGAGCACCGGTGAGAGTTCAGACCATACTCCGCCCGCGAGCACGTTCATGAATCGATAGACCACACCATAACGGATCACGTGCGCGACAGCGGCAGCGATTGAGTAAGTTGAGGGCTCATACCGGTCGATCAATTCCTGTAGCGCATTTCGGTTGGCTTCATTAGCGCTTTCGATGTCGTCCTGCTCGATCGATTCAAGGAGGTCCGTGGGAAGATCTTTGAACCTCCATTTGACTTGCAGACTAACCAAAGGCTGGCCCGCTACGATGATCTCCTGCGTTGCGCGAAGTTCGCGCAGTGTTTCGCGGCGCTCCCTCGCCGCCGCTTCAAGCGCCGCCTGTTGCTTCTCTTGCGCAGCCTTCAGTTCAGTCTCTCGCTCTTCCTGCTCGGCGCGTTGTCGCGCCTGCCGTTTGGCTAGGGCTTCCAATACCATCGTGTTTAGACCAAAAAACAAACCGAAAACTGCGAAGCCAATCGAGAACTTCAGGCTCGCAGTCGGATGACGCTGTCCTTGTGCGTCCGTCTCAGTCGGAGCATGAGTAAATCCGTAGATAGTCGCGACAGCTGTGATCACCAATGCGGCAGCTTTCGAAACGGCCAGCAACGTTTCAAGCTTTGTCGATACTATTGGGGAGTCCATGAACCGCTCGTGTAACAGAAATTGCGCGACCATGCAGTAAAAAACGGGGGGATCACTAGGACTGTTGCAGAATTCGAGCCCGACTTGGCAAACCGCGATCGACGGTCATCCCGCCATGCAGGACGAATTAAGCGGGACGAAAGACGGAACCAACGTCACACCACCGTGGACGACGGCGACCATTTTCAACAAATCCTTGCCTGGACATTGAAATCGCGGTGGCCACAACAAAATCAACTGTTGCGCGAAATTACGCAGACTTTTCACAGCAAGTCTTAATGTCACTCCCGTTACAGCTTAATCGCAGCCGCAGATTGGTAGTCGATCAAGAATTTCGTTTTTGATTCACGATTGATCCAGTGTGTGACGTTCTCGAATTCTGCGATGAGATAGGGCCAGCGAGTCAGCGAAGCTTGTCTCAGGTCAACCGCTGCCTCAACAAGTGCTTCTGCTAAATCAATGTTAAGGGACGACAATACGCCATGTTTCGGAAAGGCTGCCTTTGCGATGTCGCGCCGATCGTCCTGTAGACAATCTGCGAACATCAACGTCGACGCATACGGGAGTTCTTCGAAAGCGACGGGCGGGAGCCCCGAAACCTCCAATTTGTCGCGGCAGCGCTGGTCGTGAAAAAGCATGCATAGCCCAGCGATATCTGTACATGTGTGGAAACTTCGTTCGGGGGAACTTTCGGTGCCGCAGATAGGGGACTAAGTGGCTGCACGGAAATGATAAGAATCCCGGTCTCTGGTGGTGGAGGATTCCAAGCAAGTTCCCGAGGAGAAACCACTCACCATCTTTGCGCAGGAGATCAGCTAATATTTTTACTTCAGCCAATGTTCTCGGATGAAAAAAACGTCGGACCCAAGTTGGCGCGGTGACGCGGTAATCTCGCCTCCGCGCCGCGACTTTGGCGCGCATGACATATTCCGTCGCTGTCGCGAGTGCTCGCCAGACGTCCGGAATCGGAAATAGTTTCGCCCGAGTGAGCACCGCGGCGTACGGATTAATGTCGCCGGCAATCGCTGCTCGCTGGCGGAGCAATGCCTCCAGTGGAACAACACCGGATCCAGAAAAATGGGTCAATGATTACGTCATCTTTTAGCGAGTAGCGCTCAACGAGTGTTCCGGCCAGACCAGTCTTGAGCTTCCCGATGTATGGCGCCAGTTGATGAAGACTGCACTCGCTCCCGAGACTGCTCCCCCGCCAACTTCGGGCGAGATTGTTCAGCCGGACCGCCATGCGCCGGACGATAATCAGATTGTCGATAATTGTCGAGGGGTTTGCATCCGCGCAATCAGCGGTAATTTGCTCACATGCTTACAAGTCAAAAAGTCATTGATGCGATCAACGAACAAATCGGATACGAGTTCAGCGCAGAGTTGCAGTATTACGCAATTGCGGCGCATTTTGCCGCCGAAGCGTTGCCGCAGTTGTCGCAGCATTTTTTCCAGCAGGCGGAGGAGGAGAAAGGGCATGCGCTGCGCTTCATCAAATACGTGGTCGATGCCGGCGGACGCGTAGCGATTCCGGCGATCGATGCGCCGAAATCGAAATTTAAGACCGCGCGCGACGCGGTGAAACTGTCGCTGGATCAGGAGATTCATGTCACCCAGCAGATAAACGGGTTGGTGGAGCTCGCGCGAAAAAAGAACGACTACATCACAATCAATTTTCTGCAGTGGTTCCTGACGGAGCAGCTCGAGGAAGTTTCGTCGATGGATAATCTGCTCAAGATCATCGAACGCGCGGGGACGGATCTGTTGCAGGCCGATGAATATCTGGCTCGCGTCGGGCTACGAACAATGCCCGAGCCGCCGAAGCAGTAGGAATCCTCAGAAATAGCCAGAGATTCCTCGACTCCGCTCGGAATGACAATGGGCGGACGAATACTTGACGCGAGTCGGGTGAAGGGGATCCCGGAGGCACCGAAACAATAAATTGTAGAGGCACTCGCCACCGCGAGCGCCCGTTTAATCAAGTTCGGCGCTTGACACAAGCGCCGCTACAACCTCGCGGCGAAGCATGGCTGCCGCTACAGCAATCTTGCGTCGCGGATCATACGAAATGACCGGAACAGTTGTTGCCGCTACCGGCACCACCCTTGCTATTCAAAAAGGGACAGAGAAATACGAGTTCGCGATCGATCCGGCGTCGATCAAAGGATCGGCCGAACTCAAAGTCGGCTCGACAGTGACAGTTACATACGTGATGAGCGCGACGAAAATCGAAGCGGGAGCGACAAGTCGGGTACCCTCACCTCAATCCTCTCCCTGAGCGAGGGCGGAAAGGCGTCCCCGGAAAAAGAAAACGCCGAACACTGAACATCCAACGCCCAACGTCGAATTCAGACTCTGCCGCTGAGGACAGCGGCCACTACAGTTCAATCCTGCCTGGCGAGCGGCCAATCAAAAGCTTGCAGTCGTGCTGTCTTTGGGAATTCAATGGTGGCATGAAAATAAAAATCTTAATATGTGCAGTCGTCGCCGGATGCCTCTTCGGCTGCGCGCCATCCACGGAGACAATTAAGGGGACGGTGTGCTCATGTACGGACAGTCAGATCACGGTGCTGGAACAAGATGGAAAGCACTACGATATCATCCAACGCACATCGACTACAATCATTAAACCCGCGATGAATCCCCCGTGTACGGCTGGAACACCGGTCGAGGTCACGTACAACTCAGGCGATGCACAAAGGAAAGAAGACCCCACGGGTACTTGCCCGACGTCGACATCGCCATCAGGGTAGCGCCTAGCAACGCGTCGGATCGAATATCCGAGCTCGTGTTAATCGCATTATCAGAAGCCGTCGCCGATCGCAGACCGCCGCGGTCGCATCGATCTTGCACCCGTCACGGCTGCCACTACAAATCAGATCACGCGCCTTTGCGCCAGGCGCCGAGGACGAGGCCGCTGATTGCCATGCCAAGCAACGGTCGGCCCATATCGATGCAAATGAGCGGCCAGGGATTTGTTTCGAAAGCGGAGAAGACTGAGATCGTCGCGTATTCCATGAACACGAACGCGAGCCAGCACGCGAGCGCGACTTTAAGACCGCACCAGACGCTCGTTGGGTTGGTCCGCGCAATAAGCACTGCGAGTGTGTAATTGACAGCGATCGCAGCGAGGAATGCCAGCACGTAGGCACCGACGTTGTGCGTGTGTTCGATGTCGGTCATCGTGCGCGCATGAAGATTCAACCATTTCTCGCCAAAGATGGCGTACCAGCCCCAGCCGATGAGAAAGTAGATAACGATCAGGATCCAGACGGCGAGATGATTGATTTTGGTGTTCATAAAAGTTTGCGGATTATCCTGACCTCAGAACGTCAATTGCAAGCAGATTCACGCGTGTAGGCTGCCAGACCCCTCACCTCAGTCCTCTCCCCTTGCCCAAGGGGCGAGGCGAGACAGGAGAACGAGATTTGCCTTCCATTTCATGCTCGTCTCCAAAACAGCCTCAGGAAGCCTCCAGGCTGCGCGGATCAGTACAGATAGGGTTTGGAAAGCGGGAACGCGTTTTTAATCAATTCAAGGCGCGGTTTCGCGTCATCTGCGACGATGACTTCCACCACGTCGAATCGGAAAAGAATATCGGGATTATCGAGCATTCGCAGCCAGGCCAGGCCGCCGCGCGAAATGCGTTTTTGTTTTCGTCGATCGACGGCGGCAACAGGCCGGCCAAAATCTTCCCGCGTGCGTGTTTTCACTTCGACGAACACGAGTGTGTCGTTATCGCGGCAAACAATGTCGATCTCGCCGCCGCTGCGTCCCTTGAAGTTGCGGTAGAGAATCTTGTACCCGTTACGCCGCAGGAATCGGCGCGCCAATTTCTCGCCGCGAGCGCCGCGCCGGAGATGGACCGATTTTGACGAGTTCCTCGAGAGCGAGAAGCGGCTGCGCCACCGGTTCGAAAGATCGGCGATGGATCGGGCAAGGGCCGAATTCATGGAGCTTCAGGAGATGCAGTTCGGTGCCGTAACCTTTATGCTGGCTGAAAGAATATTGCGGAAACCGCGCGCAAAAGTCACGCATCATTCTATCGCGCGTGACCTTGGCGATCACGCTGGCGGCAGCAATGCTCATGCTAATGCAATCACCGTCGATGATTGCCGTTTGCGGAAGTGGAAAAGGGATCACAGGCAGGCCGTCGATCAAAACGTGGTCGGGCTGATCGATCAGCGCTTCGACTGCAAAGCGCATGGCTTTATGGCTCGCACGCAGAATGTTGATGCGATCGATCTCTATGCAATCGACAATGCCGACAGTCCATCTGACTTCGGGATTAGCGACCAGTTCGCAATAGATTTCCTCGCGCAGTTCCGGTGCGAGTTGTTTGGAATCGTTCAGGCGACGATGACGGAATTTTTCCGGCAGGACCACCGCGGCCGCAACGACTGGACCCGCCAAAGCGCCGCGACCAGCTTCGTCAATCCCGGCAATGCGCGCGACGCCAATGGCGCGGAGTTTTTTCTCGTAACGAAATCCGCAGCGCCGGTACATGGCGTCAATTTAGCGATTCAATGATTTAACGATTTAGCGTTAATTCACTAACTCACTAAATCGCTAAATCAATCGTCATTCCCGCACTCCGGTTGCTTCCTTGCCTTTGCGGGCACGTAGATAATTCAACCTGGCGCGGCGAACGCGGCCCCCTTGCTCCACTTCGATTTTTGCGATGCGCGGTGAGTGCAATGGGAAAACCCGTTCCACGCCTTCGCCATACGAGATGCGGCGCACCGTGAATGTTTCGTTGAGTCCGCGTCCTTTGCGGCCAATCACTATGCCAGAAAATATCTGAATTCGTTCCTTGTCTCCCTCCACAACCCGTGTGTGAACGCGGACGGTGTCACCCACCTTGAACGTGTTAGCGTCGGCTTTTTGTTGCTCTTTTTCGATGGCACCGATGATCTGGTTCATAAGAACTCCCAGAGCGGGATGCAGAGCTTCCGACACGCGGGAGAGAATTGCAACTGAGAAGAATCATTTGGCGATTTAATGAATTACAAAAGGGGGCGGCTCTTCCGGTTCCAGTCCCGAAAGCTTTCGGGGCTGGGCCCGCCAGGATTCGAACCTGGGACCAAGGGATTATGAGTCCCCTGCTCTAACCGCTGAGCTACAGGCCCCGTCTTCGCGACGCGAACATCCAATATTCAACGTCCAACGTCCAATGTTCAAGGCCACAGCTTTTTTTGATTTCGATTTTGGATCGCCGATTTGCGATTGTCGATTTGTGCCACGATTCGGACGGATTGTTCTTATCTTTGTTGAACTCGCGATTCTTACCGCACTGATCCTGGCAACACGGTGCGCGAATTATCAGGACGTTTTTGTCGCCGGGAATATTTACTTTGTTGATGCAGATTGTTATGCGCGGATGACGCGCGTGCAGATGTGCGATGCAAAGCCGGCACTGATCGTGCGGCATCATGCGTTTGAGAATTTTCCGCAGGGAACAACTCCGCACACGACCGCGCCGCTTGATTATCTCATCCTCGGGCTGTCGCTTCTGCTGAAGCCATTCACGGCGCACGCGCTCGATTTGGCCGGGACGCTCGTTTCGCCATTGCTTGCGTTGCTTGGCGGCTGGTTTCTCTGGTGGTGGTCGCGTCGGATGCAATTCCGTTATCGCTGGGCACTGCTGATCCTGTATGCGATCAGTCCCATCCTCGTTCAAGGGACGGAGCTTGGCAGGCCCGATCATCAATCGCTGTCTATCCTGCTGGTGACGATCGCGATTTGCGCAGAGTGGAGCCGCTGGGAAGCAACGGGCGCAACCGGATGCTGGGGTATCGTGAGCGGAATCGCGTGGGCGTTAGCGATTTGGAATTCTGCTTACGAATCGCTCATTCTTTTCGTGCTCGTGATCGTGCTCCTGCTCGCCTGCCATGCCGTAGCGCTGCAAAGGCGGGTGCTCGGCGAGAGAGGAGCGCCGCACAGCGGCGCGGCTACAGTGAAATCTCGTGATGCCGGATGGGTTTGTCTTGTTTTGATCATCGCGATTGCGCTCTTGATTGAGCGGCGCATCCCGTCGTTATCGATTGTGCATTCGAACCCGATTTTCAGAAACTGGGCGCGCACGATCGGCGAACTCGCGCATGTAGCGCCGGCTAATCCGATCTGGTTGCGCTGGTGCGGGTATTTTCTTTTGGTCGCGCCGTTTTTGATTTGGATGAGTGTCAGGACGCGAATGGACGGAGCGCCCCCATTCGACTTCGCTCAGGGCAGGCTTCGTGGCGGCCTACCAATTTACGTTCTTCTGATCGCGACCTATTTTTTGACCATTTGGCAAGCGCGCTGGGGATATTTTTTTGTATTGATATTCGCACTTGCGCTTCCGGTTTTGCTCGCGCCGATCAAATCGCCAGCAGCAGTATGGATCGCATTTGTGTTATCGGTCTTTCCGATTTTGCGGGATTGGGATGAAAAGCTTTGGCCAAATGAAACGCAATTAGCCGCTCGTGTGGAACGGCAGAATGAATCGGCGCAGTTGCGTGAACTGGCACTCGATTTGCGATCGCGCGACGTGCATCCGTTTCTTGCGCCGTGGTGGCTTTCGCCCTCGATTGCCTATTGGTCGGGCCAACCTGGAGTGGCCGGAAGTTCGCACGAAAGTTTAAACGGCATCGAGGACAGCGCGCGATTGTTCCTCTCCGAGGATTTGCAAAAAGCGAGAAAAATTCTGGAGAACCACCGGGTGACGTGGGTTTTCGCGTACGACTCCGAACGCGTGGCGCAAAATTCCGCCGCCGTTCTGAATCGGGAATTGCCCCTGCATCCACTCTGTCGCGTATTGGACAGAACGCCATCTCAGGCGCCGCCTTTTCTCATTTTCTCCGCGCAGACCGCGGCGTTCAAACTTTACCGGATAGCTCTTGAACGATTGAACGAATAAAAAGTTGCTAATCATAAATGAGAATCGATTGACAGGCATCGGCGAGTGTCACAATCTACGTAATGCTCAAGAGATTCGTCCCGCAAAAGCTGATGCCGCCGGTTCGAGAAGAGCCGCGATATCCGGATACAGATGACAACAATCATCCTGCGAGTCGGGAAGAACCAAAAACACCAACAACAATCGATAATCCAAACTCAAATCCTATGGCAGATCATGGAGGTAAAGACATCCTTTCGAGCGATGTCGAAATCAAAGGCTCGATCAAGTTCCAAAAAGAACTTCTCATCGACGGGAAGGTCGAAGGAGATATTAACTCTGATGGCGTTTTGACCGTCGGTGAAAACGCTGAAATTCGGGGCGAGATAAAAACCAAGTCGATAACCGTCTATGGCAAAGTGCACGGCAACATTACCGTGGCCGAGCGTTGCGAGCTAAAATCCAAATGCATGTTGCAGGGAGATCTGAAAGCAGCGCGTCTCATGATCGAAGAGGGGGCCACTTTCATCGGCAAGTCGGAAGTCACCAGCGGGACACTTCCCGTCAAGGCGGCAGCTCGGCCTGAGGTTGTGCGGCCCAATGAGCCCATCAAAGCAGCCTTTGGAGCGCGCGCATAAGGAAAGGGTCTCGGCTTAGGTCCAGTGGCCAATCCGTCGCTTGTAAAAGTCAGTGCGGAATGCCCGCACTGTGGCTTTAAGCAGATGGAATATGCCGCGGCCAAAAGCTCAATCTGTCGCCAGTGCGGCCGCTCGTTTTCCCCATTCGCCCCGAAACCCGGACTGAAGCTGCGGACAAGAGAAGAAGCACCCCCGCCGGAGAGCTCCTCCATTCTTGGCAGATTCGAGGATTTTTGGAAGCGACAACGCAGTTCGATTATCGAGTGTTTTGAATGTAAACGGAAACAGCAGGTCTCTGGCGCGGCGACTTCCACAATCTGCCCGGCGTGTAGTGCGCATATCGATTTACGCGACTACAAAATCACCAGCGGTTTCAGCCGAACCATTCGAACGCGTGGCGACGTGCATCTCACCTCCAGGGGCGATCTGGGCAGCAGCAGCGTTGTTTGCCGATCCGCCTTAATCGAAGGCAGGCTGCGGGGCAATCTGCATTGCGACACTGCGACGATCAACTACTCGGGCAAAATTCCCGGCCGTATCAGCGCTCGACACGTCATTGTCGATCGCAAAGCCGATATTCACTGTTTCCGCACAGTCCGCGCAGAAAGCGTCGAAATTAGCGGCAAGATGTCGGGCGAGATCGTTGCGCAAACAATGGTGATGATTCATAAACGCGGTTCACTGGAAGGTGATGTCACGGCGCGCGCCATTACAGTGGAAAAAGGAGGGATGTTTTCCGGACAACTCGTCATCGGTCGGGTCGGCCTGACACAGGGAGAGTTATTGCAGGAACAAGAGCCGGCCGCGGCGAGCGTTCCGGAGTCGAATTTTCCAGAAAAAGCACCGCGGCCTTTGCCCGCGACTTAGCAACGATCTCATCAATGCAAAGACTGCATCCACGCAGTCCTTACGAGAAACTTGGCGGTTATGTGCATCTGCCGCGTTTGATCGACAAGGCCAGACTGCATCGGAAGGGATTGCTCGACGGTTACAACTACAAAACCGTCGGCTTCGATAAACATTTACTGGCGTTTCTCAAAATCGACGGCGACGCATTTGAAGAGATTGCCAACAAACTGGAGGATGATGCCGCGATTCTGAAATGGCTGCAGGAAAACGGCGCGAAACATTCGCCCGAATCAATCGAACAATGGAACCAGGCAATGATTTCCCGGCACCCCGACACCGCCGCCAAAAAGGCGCGCTTCCTTCATTTTCTCAAGGAAGCAGGAGGCCAAGGACGCAGCGACATCCGCACCTATTTCGATCTGATCGAGTTTGATGAAGGCAGATTGAAATGATCCCCCTTCGCCAAGGCTACGGCGGGCCAAATTCTAACAACGCTGTCTTCGCAGCAAAAGAACTATGAATTGAGACTTCCGAGAATTTTGTCTGCGTTCTCCAGCGTTTCTTTGCTTCCGATATCCAGCCACTTCCCTTTGATCTGAAACGTTTTTACCGGTTTGCGCGTGTAGAGCCATTGCACAAAACGGCCAGGCTGATCCGGATGATTGCCCGCAGCCAGGTAAGTCGTCAAAAGAGAGAGGACCGCGGGTGAATAATAGTAAACAGCGACGGCAGCCAGGGTTCCCTGGGGTTTCTCCGGTTTTTCCTCGAAACGGGTGATGATTCCATCCGCGTCAACGGTGATGTTGCCGTATTTTTTGATGGCTTCGGCGTCGCCTATATCATAGACTGCAACTGTTGCGTCGGTTCCCCGCGCACAGGCCACAAAGTTCGCTAACGATTCAGTTAGCAGGTTGTCGCCGGCGACGACTAACAAGCTGCTTTGGGTCAAGTTCTCGCGTGTAACGACAAAATTGATGTCTCCAATCGCACCCAGCTTGTCTTCATCGCTCGTCGAGCCGTCGTTAATGATTTTGAATTTGAATTCCGGACGCCGGCTCCGATAGCGCTCGCTCCAGGCTTGGAAGTCAACCGCGAATTTGTTGTTTGTTACCACGTAGATCGTTTCCAGATCAGGAACACCTGCGAGGTTATCTACCGCCCACTCGATAATCGGTTTGCTCCCAACAACGAGCAGCGGCTTCGCTTTGTGGAGTGTTAACGGATAGAGGCGCGTTGCGTATCCGGCGGCGAGAATCAGAGCGTTCATGAGACCGAAACAGTTCGCAGCAAAACTGAAACGCGCTCGTATTTTCTACTGCGACTTCGCAGCGCCTCCACTTAAGATCGCGTTTTTGAGATGCTGCTGGATCATCCGGATCCGGTGCGAATCGCTGAGCTTGGCGTGATTGGAGCCGTCCACCACATAAAGCGTATCAATCGCCGCGCCGGCCTGCGTGTTAATACGAGACAGCGGGATCAAAATATTTTCGCGATCAAGACAGCTCAGCACGTCGTAGAGCAATCCGAGCCGGTCCGGAGCCTGAATCTCAATGAGCGTGTAAGTTGGATGCGTTTTGTTGTCGATGGTGATGCGCGTCGGAAATTCAATCGCTGGCGCGAGACGACGGCTTTGGCGCTTGGCCTTTTCGATTAAGGGCAGAAAATGGAAGGTCTCGTCTTCGAGAGCTCGTTGCAAGGTTTGCTCTACGAGTTCGAAGTCGCGCGGGTTGATGGTGGCGCGAGCGTTCGTATCGCAAACACGAAAAATGCTAAGCACCACGTTGTCGCCGCGGGGAAAAACGTCGGCGCTCAAAATATTCAAGGGCACAACCGAGAATGATCCGGCGATTTTTGCCAGCAAGCGTTCACGCTCCCACGTGCAGAAGGTGACAACGCTGTGTCCCTGCTCTGGCACAATCTTCCATCTGATCGCTGCGGCCAGCGCAGATTCTCCGCTACTGGAGACATTCTCAAGAAAACACCGGAACAGTTTCAGGTGCTCGATAATTTCAGGGAGATCGCTCCCACGAAAATAATTATCCGGCATGAACTCAAAATGCGCTTCGATTTCACCGGCGTAATCCGGAGAAAGATTCTCGGCGGCGGAGCGCTGCAAACTTTCGCGCTCGATTCTTGTTTGTTCGTAATAAGACTTCCGGTCGGCCAGATAGCGCGAAGTCTCGTGAAACAATTGCCAAACAAGAGACTCTTTCCAATCCGACCATGCTTCAGGACTTGTGCCCTGGCCGTCTGCCAGAGTCAGCAGCATGAGCGCGTTCAGGTTTTTCTGGTGCTTCACAATGTGGGCCAACTCCATTACTGTGGCTGGGTCATCCAGGTTTCTCTGCTGCGCGATCCTGGAGAGGGTAAGATGATGATCGACCAGCAGGATAAGCGACTTGCGCTCCTCGGATGACAACTGCAAACGGGCAGCGACGCGCTGGGCGAAGAGTGCACTCGCTTCTGAGTGCGGCCGTGCCCCGACAGCTTTGCCGCTGTCGTGCAAGAGCAGCGCGAGATAAAGAACTAGCGGGTTCTCGAGGTGCTCAAAAATTTTACGATAGGCGATCAACTTCGGATCGTCCGTCTGCGTCAGCGCGTCGAGTTTATCGATGCACACCAATGTATGTTCGTCGGCTGTGTATCGGTGCATAAACTCATGCTGCACCAGGCAGGTGAGCTGGCCGAACTCGGGAATGTAACGGCCGAGAAAATCCACCCGATGCATTATTCGCAGGATGCGTCCCACTTTCCCTTTTTGCGACAGAATCGATTTGAAGATTGTGCGCGGCCCCCGCGCATACTGATAGGTGCGAGTAATCTGGCCAAGGTTTCTGCTCAATAAATCCGCCAGTTCCGGGCTAAGATCCAAAGCGCGCTCCAGCGCCAACTCAAAGGCCCGCATCATCTGTTCCGGATGTTTGCGAAAAATGTCCCGCCACGCCGGGTGCAATTGTTTATTGCGAACAAAGAAAAAATCCCCGATTGGGGTTTTGTCAGCTCCTATTAATGGAAGAAAACTAAAGAGAGAACGGGTCTTGTTTGTGACGTATCCGCTCACAAATTGCTCTGTGATGCGTTCGGTCACCCGCAGGATATTTCGGGTGTACTCGTAGTAGTCCCGCATAAGCAACTCGCTGCGGAGCTGGCCGTTTCGAGGAGAATAATGGAGCCGTTTTGCGATTTGCTCCTGCAGGTTGAGGTGCAGTACGTCCGTGGCGCGTCCGGTCGCATAATGTAAATCCGTGCGCAAGCGGAGGAGAAAATCGTAGGCCCTCTCGATCCGTCGCTGGTCGCTTTCGCTCAGCCAATCCTTTCCCACCAACTGGTTCGTGCTCAGCGATCCCTCCTTAAAGTAGGTTATCCAAAGCAGATTTTGATAGTCGCGCAGCCCGCCGCAGCCGCTCTTCAGGTTCGGCTCCTGCAAATAAACGCTGTCGCCGAATTTTTTGTGCCGCGCGACCTGGTCTTGCATGCGCATCTCGACATATTCGCGTTCGTGCCCATCGACGCATTTTGAACGAAACTGCTCCCGAAACTCCCGTGCGAGCTCTCTGTCCCCAGCGAGAAACCGCGACTCCAGCATGGCCGTCTTTGTGCGCATATCACGGTTCGCCTGGGCAATCGCTTCTTTAATGGAACGCGTGGAGTGCCCAACCTTGAAGCCGCTGTCCCATAGCAGATAGAGCACTTGATTGACCATCTCCTCCAGGTGCGGCGAAATCTCCGCAGCCCCCTGGCGATGCAAAAGCATTACGTCGATATCACTGAATGGATTGAGTTCGCCCCGGCCATATCCGCCAAGGGCAATCAGCGCGAGCGGAACTTTGGCTGCGTCATTTTCACCGGCAGCAGCCGCAGCAGCGGCGCCGAAGACGTATTGCAATAAAATATCAATCAATTCAGCCCGTCGCGCGCAAATTTCGCGGCCGCCCCCTCCGGCCTGATGCCTCAACCGCAACCGGTGCTCTTCAACCTTGAGAAATTTTTTGTAAAGCGGGAGAACCTCAGTCGGTCGTCTGGTCCCTGTGGCCGCAAGACGGTTTTCGGCGTGCGCTAGAACTTGTTCCAGATGGCGGGACATTCTCATCGCGAAGTGGGCCTGCAGGTTAATCTAAAGTTGGAAATCCAAAATCCAAATCTCCCACCCTCGCCGAAGAATAGGATTTCCTCGCGTCCGCACTACGTGCGTTGTAGCGCCCCCCTGAAAAAATTCAGTATTTCAGGAACGACGTGATCGGCGTCGGCTCGAGTTGCTTCCGGCCATGAAGGAATTCTAACTCAATTAAAAACTGCGCTTCGACCAGATTTCCGCCAGCTTTACGGATAAGGACTGCCGCGGCAGCAGAAGTCCCGCCGGTCGCGAGTAAATCATCCACCATCACAACCCGCTCGCCCGCGGTCACAGCATCGACGTGCATCTCCATTTCCGCTTCGCCATACTCGAGTGAGTACTTCGCAACCTCCGTTTGGTAGGGAAGCTTGCCGCGCTTTCGGATCGGGACAAAACCGACACCAAGTTCGTATGCCACCGCCGATCCAAAAAGAAACCCGCGCGCATCGATCCCGACGATTTTGTCAATCTTTATTCCGCGGCACCGCTCCAAAAAAAGATCAATCGACGCACGAAACAAGGCGGGATCGTTCAAGACAGGCGTGATGTCTTTAAACACAATTCCTTTCTTTGGGAAATCAGGTACGTCGCGCACAGCGGCGCGGAGTTTTCCAAGTATGTCCAAAGGCATCGGCGCGAACGCTAGCGGGCTGCAATGAAACGTCAATCAGGCTTGTCCGCGACGGGAGGCGTCAGCGGAGCAAATTAATACTAACGCGGTGATTTTACAGAGGATTGCCAAGTCGGCACGGCAATCTAGAGTAAGGTGTCTCGGTGGATCGCTATCTCCTCATCGTATCGACAGTTTGTTTTCTCGCGGCAGTCGTGCACACGATTGTTGAGTTGCGTGCTGGAGTGTTTCGTCCAATGCGATTCAATTTTTTTGCGGTCGGCTTGGGATTTGTTTTCCAGACGGCGTTTTTGTCGGTCCGCGGTCATGCGCTGGGTCGGTGTCCGCTAACGAACTTGTTTGAGGTTTTCGTTTTTCTGGCGTGGTCGGTGGCGCTGATATACATGCTCGTGGGTCCGCTTTATCGCCTCTCGTTGATGGGCGCCTTCACCGCACCGCTGGTGGTTTTGCTGCAGGGTTTTGCGCTCGTTGCGCCAATCGACATTCGTCACCCGATGAAAGTGGCAGCCAATCCATGGGTGGAATTTCACGCTTCGATTTCGACCGTTGCGTATGGAGCGTTCGCTCTGGCTTGCATCGCCGGCGTCATGTATCTGATCCAGGAACGGCAGCTTAAGACGCATCAGTTGCATTCTATTTTTTATCATCTGCCGCCGCTGACAGATCTTTATGCAACCATCACCCGGCTGCTGTGGTGGGGCTTTGCGCTTTACACGCTGGGCATCGTGAGCGGTTTTTTTACTGGCCACCCATTGCCGCGCGTGCAAGTCGTGGCCGCTATTGGGGTCTGGCTGCTTTACGCGACGATTTTGCAAGGTCGTCATCTTCGGTGGCTCGCGCCGAAATGGGTGGCCGCGTTATGCATCATTGGCTTTAGCGTGGCACTGGCACTTCTCTGGGGAATCGAATTCACCGCGGAAATGCGTCCGCTGCCATGAATCTTTTCTGTCTCGGATTAAGTCATCATACCGCAGATGTGGCGACGCGGGAGCAGTTCACCGGTAGCGCCACGGCCGACTCGATCTTGCGCCAAACCGGTTGCGCCGAAGCGTTATTGCTGACGACGTGTAATCGGGTGGAGGTTTATGCGGTTTCGCAAAAACGCGTTTCCACGGATGAAATTGCGCGTTGCCTCACGCGAAAAATCGACATCGATCCTCACGATTACGCGCCCCCTTTTTATCGGTACGAGGCTGAAAAGTGCGTGCAGCATCTTTTCCGGGTCGCCTCCGGACTCGACTCGATGGTTGTTGGCGAGAGCGAGATACTCGGGCAGGCAAAAAAAGCCTACGAGTCGGCCAGAACATCCGGCGCAATCGGTCCATATTTGCATCGTTTGTTTCAGCGCGCCTTTCGGGTAGCGAAACAAGTGCGCACACACACGGACATTGCGCGGGGCGCGGTGTCGGTCGGCTCAGTCGCTGTCGATTTAGCCCAAAGAATTTTTGGCAAATTAAGCGATTGCAAGGTGCTCGTGCTCGGCGCAGGCGAAACCAGCGAACGCACCGCGCGTGCGCTCATTTCACGCGGCGTCAGTGATCTTCGCGTAAGCAATCGCTCGAAGGATCGCGCAAGCGAGTTGGCGCAAGCGGTAGGGGGCCGCGCCGTTCCGTTCGATGAGTGGACGGCGCAATGCCGTGAGATCGATATTCTGATTACATCAACAGCATCGGAAACGCCGCTGCTGATGCCGGACAAACTCGCGCCGATGTTGCGCGGACGATTGGATCGTCCGCTTTTCATCATCGACATTGCCGTGCCTCGCGACGTCGACCCCAGCGTAAATGAAATGGAAGGGGTCTATCTTTACGACATCGATTCCATACGATCCGTGGCGGAGCAATCGCTCACTCTCAGGCGCCAGCAGGTTGCCGCAGCAGAAGGGATCATTGCGGAACATGTCGCGGATTTTCTCGATTCAATTTCTCGAGGATTGAATCGCTCCTCACAAACTGCGGAGCATCCGTCGCTCGGCGAAAATCCACTTCGCGCGTCCGAGCTGTAGCGGCGGTCTATGACCGCCGAAAATCGAAAGATTGTCCTGGGGACACGCGGCAGCGAGCTGGCGCGTGCGCAAGCTCGTTTGGTGGAAAAAGCAATTCAACGGGTGCGGCCAGAGGCAAAGATCGAGACCAAAATTATTGCGACACAAGGAGACAAAGCCAAGGTTGTCGATCCTCGGGCAGGACGAAAAGGAGTGTTCACGGCGGAAATCGAACGCGTGCTTCTCGCCGGAGAAGTAGATATCGCGGTCCATAGTGCCAAGGACCTGCCGAGTGAAACGAGCCCGGACGCAGAAATCGCGGCAGTTCTTCCCCGGGCACCGATGGACGACGTGCTGGTCTCCAAAAACCGGGGCGGTTTCGCTTCCCTTCCTGAGGCCGCCACAGTGGCAACCGGCAGCGTGCGAAGGAAACATCAACTGCTCTGGAAACGTGCGGACCTCGACGTTATCGATCTTCGCGGCAACGTGCCGACGCGGTTGCGAAAACTGGCGGGCAACAAGTGGGACGCCATCGTGTTAGCGCGCGCGGGACTTGGACGCCTGGGCTTGTCGCCGAGTCGCACCGAAATCAGCTTTGAAGGCAGGCAATTTTTTCTTGAGGTTCTTCCGTGCGAAATTTTTTTGCCCGCCGGTGGCCAGGGAATAATTGCCCTCCAGGTTCGCGCCAATGATCAAAGCACAAAGGAACTTGTCGATCTCGTAAACGATCGCGAAACGTTGCTTTGTTTGCAGGCGGAGCGAGAATTTCTGCGTGGGTTGCAGGGTGATTGCAGTTGTCCGGTCGGCGTGCTTGCAAAGATTGACAACCGCAAGATGAAAATTCGCGCGCAAGTTTTCCTGGGTGAATCGGCGGCGCCACGGGAGGCCGAAGTGGAAGGCGCCTGCGATGAAGGCGGGAAGTTAGCCGGCAAATTGTTGCGAAGGATCACGCAAGAGTAAGAGCATGACCAAGATTACCAAACAGAACGGAACAGTTTATCTGGTTGGCGCTGGGCCGGGTGATCTCGGTTTGGTGACCTTGCGCGCAAAGGAGTGTATCGAGAATGCGGACGTGATCGTGTACGATCATTTGGCAAATCCGGAGATGCTCGGTTGGGCGCGAGAAGATGCCGACATTATTTATGCTGGGAAGGAACCAGGCGAATCGCGGTTGAGTCAGCAGGAAATCAATGCGCTGCTGATCGATAAAGCGCGCGAAGGAAAGCAGGTGGTTCGGTTGAAGGGCGGGGACCCATTTGTGTTCGGCCGAGGTGCCGAAGAGGCACAGGCGATCGCCAATGCGAGCATCCCATTTGAAATTGTGCCTGGAATCACGTCGGCCATTGCGGGGCCGGCTTATGCAGGCATCCCTATGACGCATCGGGGACATAATTCCCACGTGACATTTTTTACGGGCCACGAAGACCCAGCAAAGGCAGAGAGTGCAATCGATTACGCGGCCCTGGCAAAACTGGGCGGTACGCAGGTCATGCTCATGGGCGTGGAACGCCTCGGATCCATCACAAGCAAAATGCTCGAGCAAGGCGTGCGCAGCGATTTGCCGGTGGCGCTTGTTCGCTCGGCCACTACCGGACAACAGGAAACGCTCACAGGCACTTTGGAAGATATCGCTCAAAAAGCTGTAGCCAGCGATTTCAAAGCGCCGGCGGTGGCCGTATTTGGCGAAGTCGTCGGGCTGCGTGACAGTCTGAATTGGTACGAAAAGCGGCCGCTTCTGGGGAAAAGAATTGTCGTTACGCGGACACGAAAGCAGGCGAGCGTGTTAAGCAACAAACTGCGTGCGCTCGGAGCGCACGTGATCGAACTGCCCACAATTCGCATCGAGCCACCGAGGGATCTACGCGAATTCGCGGAGCTCGTGCAGGACGCACACATTTATGACTGGATCGTGTTCACCAGTGCAAACGGCGTCGAAGCGTTTTTTGATGTTTTCTTCAAGCTGTATGATGACAACCGTGAAATCGGCGGTGTGCGCATCGCTGCCATCGGGCCGGCCACGGCGCAACGGGTGAAAGACTTTCATCTGCACGTCGATCTTCAACCGGAAGAATTCGTGGCCGAGGCGGCGGTGCGGGAATTCAAAAAGCAGGGAAACATCGAAAATTTGCGGATTCTACTGGTGCGCGCGGAGAGAGCGCGCGACGCGCTTCCCAAAGAACTTTCGGCTATGGGAGCGATCGTGGACGAAGCGTTTGCGTATCGGACGGTGCCGGAGACGCGTGACACAAGTGGCGCACGACGGCAACTGGCGCAGGACGGCGCCGATTTGATCACGTTCACCAGTTCTTCAACCGTCGAAAACTTTCTCGCGCTTGGGCTGCCTTGGCCAAAGGGAATGCGAATCGCCAGCATTGGGCCGATCACGTCAAAAACTGTGCGCGATCAGGGGCTCAAAGTCGATGTCGAGGCGCGCCGGCACGATATCAATGGCTTGGTGCAGGCGATCAGGGAACTTCTTACAGAGAAGAACGCTGAGAAAACTTAAATTGTAAAAAAGCTAAATCGTTACAACGAGAACTACTGCCTCGGCCCAACGTTTTAGCTTCTTAACATTTTAACCTTGTTACGATGGATTAAACCGAAACCTCATTTTACCGCGCTTGGCGTTGGCTTTTGCCTTCCGGCGATGCTTTTGCGAGGGCGTCTCGAAGGCGCGCAAACGGCGGACCTCCTCGAGAATTCCCTCGGCATCCAGCTTGTTCTTCAGCCGCTTCAATGCGCGATCGACAGGTTCACCTTTACGAACAATCACTTCTGGCATCAATCATCACTCCTAGACATTTGGAATCTGCTTTTAAACCCGCGAGCCCGAGCCTACTCGGGCCCGGCGACCTCGTCAACTCTGTCCGGGAAACGTCCGGGTCGCTTTAGCGCTGGGCGAGAGGATTTGCCGTGGTCGCCGCTTTTTCGGTGATTTCGCGGCGCAAAGCCGATTCTCTCCCGCCGCGGGCGCGCGTCCACCACAGCACGATCGGCGAAGCGATAAAGATCGAAGAATAAGTGCCAACGACGACGCCGATAATGATGGCGAGGGAGAAGTCACGTAACACCGCGCCCCCAAAGAAAAACAGACAGAGAATCGGGATAAGCGTTACTGTGCTCGTAAGAATGGTGCGACTGAGGGTCTGGTTAATGCTGGAGTTCATGATCTCCTCGATAGTGCCTCGCCGCCCGCTGGCGAGGCCTTCGCGTATCCGATCGTAAACGACGATAGTATCGTTAATGGAATAACCGGCGATGGTCAGCACTGCGCCAACCATTGTGAGCGTCAGCTCGCGACCGAGAAGCGCGAACACGCCGACCGTCATAAGCACATCATGCAGCAACGCGACAATCGCGCCTACGGCAAAGGAAAGTTCAAAGCGGAACGTCACGAAAATTAAAATGCCCAGAATGCCGAGGCCGAGCGCGATCAATGAACTCTTTGCCAGCTCACCGCCCACCAGCGCGCCGACTCGCTCGGAACCTTCCACATGGAATCCAGCGTTGGGGAGCGTCTGCATGATTTGTTTCTCCACTTTGTCGCTGGTGTTCAAGGGGGTGCGGATGGTGATGTAACTCTTGCCGACCTGCGTGGATTCCTGAATCGACGCATCGGCAAGTCCAATTGGTTGCAGCGCGTGGCGAAGCTGCCCGATGTCGATTTTGCCGGGCGCGCTTAAGGTAATCAGGTCGCCGCCGCGAAAATCGACGCCAAAATTTTTGTCGCCGCGAATGTAGAAAGCGCCGGCGCCGGCCAGCAGCAACGCGAGCGAACACATGCACGCGATAAAGCCTTTGCCCAGGAAATTGATGTTTTGCGCTGAGATCAAATGCAGCATCGAGATCCGCTTTAGCCGGCCGGTATCGACAAACCAGCCGAGAAAGTTCCGCCCCACGATGAGCGCCGTGAACAGCGAGGCCAGAATGCCAAGCGTAAGTGCAATCGCGAAGCCTCTCACCGGACCGGTCGCTTTCCAAAACAGAATCGCAGCGGTAATCAGAGTTGTTACATTGGCGTCGAAAATGGAGCTAAACGCTTTTTCGTACGCAGTGTTTAGCGCGATCTTGAGTGATTTCCCTAGCGCCATTTCTTCGCGCAATCGCTCATAAATGAGCACGTTCGCGTCTACCGAAAGGCCGATCGTCAAAATGATGCCTGCAATACCGGGCAACGTTAGGACGAAATGAAACATCGTCATCGCGCCGACGAGGAGGATGAGATTGATAATCAGTGCTAGGTTCGCGACGAGACCGGGAATTTTGTAGTAAATCGCAACGCAGACGAGGGTGATCGCCAGCCCGACCAAACCGGCCAGAATGCTCGCCTTAATCGAGTCCAACCCAAGAGTCGGCGATACGCTTCGCTCTTCCTCGATGCTCACTGGCGTTTGCAGCGGGTTCTCAAGGACGCTCGCTAATCCGCGCGCTTCTTCCTCAGTAAATCTCCCCGTGATTTGTGCGTCGCCGCCATAAATTGCGTCTTGAATGACGGGCGCGGATTGAATGATTCCATCAAGCACAATCGCAAACCGATGATGAACGTTTGCGGCAGTGATGTTGCCGAACTGCTTGGCGCCTTCAGCGTCGAACCGCAAATGAACGACCCAGCCGTCTTTTTCATAGGAAGCCCCCGCGCTCGAAACACGCTCGCCGGATAAATCAGCTTTCTTTTTGACGAGCAACCGTTCTTCTACTGGTTTTTCGCCTTCACGCTGCATTTTATACGTTTCGATGCGGAACTCAGGCGGAATGACTTGCTTTCCTTCGTCGATCTCGCGCAATCGCTCGCCATTGTCGGGATAAACCAGGCGGAACTCGAGCTTCGCCACGCGCGAGAGCTGATCGCGCGCTTCCTGAATCTTCGCCGTGTCCAGGCCGGGAATCTGAACCAGAATCCGGTCGCCGCCGACCGGACTGATGATCGGTTCGCTGACCCCAAAAACGTCAACACGCTTCCGAATCACCTCCACGGCCTGATCAAGCATTCCTTTGGTGATCGGCTTATCGCCGGGCACGAGTCGAATCAGGAACGACGTACCGCCTTGAATATCGAGGCCGAGCGCGATCTTTTTCTGCGGGGGCCAGATGGTGGCGATGCTGAAGACGACAAGCAACAGCATGAGTGTCATTGCCAGCAGCCGTTTACGCAGGCCTTGATCGGTGGCAAAGTACCAACCGAAGAGGACCAGCATCGCAAGCCCGATAAAAAATGTAAGCGCTGGGGTCATTCCGATTTATCGGTTCACCGATTTAACTCTCTTTCAGCACATTTGTAATCGCCGATTTGTCCATCTCGATCTTTACGTTGTCGGCCACCTTCACCAGAACGGTGTTCTCCTTCACATTGGAAATCAGGCCGTGAATACCGGCATTTGTCACCACCCGGTCGCCGGTCTTTAGACTCGTGATTAATTGCTGTTGCTGTTGCTGCCGCTTTTTCTGCGGCCGGATCATCACAAAGTACATGATGATGAAAATGAAAATCAACGGCACAAAAAACGAGCCGATGCCGCCGCCGGGGCCTGTCTGAGGCGCCGCGCTTTGAGCCTGAGCAAGAATCGTCTGGAGCATGCTAAGAATTAGAGAGCGCACCTTAAACACGAAAGCGCCCACTGCAATCGTTCTTTCGCATCGCTCGTATTATGCATCTGATAGGCGCTGTTGCCACGACAGCGATTTGAGCCGAAAACTGCAAAACCGATTTTTCGCTTGATGAAAAAGCGCCCGGGGCGTGTTAATCTCCGGTTTACTGATAATGGGGGTATAGCTCAGTTGGTAGAGCGTCTCGTTCGCAATGAGAAGGCCAGGGGTTCGAATCCCCTTACCTCCATTCTTCGCTCGCGTCGCCGACGAAAGCGGAGACTGTCGCGCCGAAGCTCTTAGCGAAGGTGGACACTTTCTGAGTTCAATACATGAACGCGGCGAGCTACGACTCGGCAAGCCAAGGCATAAGAATGGCAAAGTTCTTCTAGCGTTTACGTTCTCCAAAGCTATGTGGACCCGGAACGGTTCTATACAGGTTTGACTGACGACTTGCTTATGAGGCTGAAGCGCCACAATTCAGGGCAAGTTCTCCACACAGCTAAATGGAAACCTTGGCGCCTAAAAACTTACGTTGCATTTTCTGACCGGTCTCGGGCAGCGCAATTTGAACGGTATCTGAAATCATCCTCGGGTCGGGCCTTTCTTAAAAAGCGGCTTTAAGAACCCAAAGCGTCTGCCGCAGTTCAGCAGGAAAATCCTCCAGTTCCTGACCATCATTGCGCATGCGCCTGCGCGAGCGCACCGTGACGATGCCACGATCTCTGCCGCAATGACCGGCTCACACTCGCACCGGCCTAGCGTCAGCGGGAGCAACAGGTGGCAGTTGCGGCAATTGTCGAACGCGCTGCTTGGCGCAGATCTCAGCGAATCGAACAAAAAAGTATGCGAAGATGACAGGCCAAAGCACGAGCAGACTGATGTCTCGGCCAAGATTAAATGTAAGGCCAGCGCCTAGCATGAACAACACCAGGCGCAACAGCGATCTTCTTTGCTCCCACCAGCGAATAAGCAGTCCGGTCCAAATCGCCATTAGTATGCCGGCTGCCACTGGCCCAAGAATTCGACCAAAATTCAGAACGCCTCCGCCGATCATTCCGGTGGAAACGGTGGCAACAACCCCGAGCTCACTGTTCGGGTCCTCGAAGCCGCGCCATTTCGCGTAGTCAATTCCAATTAACGGCTTCGAGGGCCAGATCGCGCGCGGAACCACATTGAGTAGCTCGCTCAAGTATCTTCCACCGTACGCCGGAGCCGTGTCGCCGGTCATTAGGTAAGCATTCGCAAAACAAAGCTCCTGAATCATGTTCAGCCCGGTCTGGCGCAAATCTTCATCGACAAGCTGATACGGATTCTCAGCAGCCAGCGCCTCTCTGAAGCCAGTGCCGCGAAACGCCGTCACGAACTTAAAACCTTGATCCAGGCAGACGAAGGTAACCGCCAGAACCCCCAGTTTTATGATGAGCAGATGACGACCATAAAACAGATATGTGAGGATGAAAGGCAGAACGGCCGCGAGGAAGTGACTACGCGCTCCTTCAAAAAAGAAATATGGCAGCGTAATGGCAAACATTGCGCCGGCGACAATGCGCCAAAAGGTAGTGCGCTGGAAAAATACCAACACGCCCAGAAACGCTGTTACGGCATTGAAAAGATATGCTGCGGCGGCGACGAGAAACTCGCTCGCCGAAGTGGCCACTGCGCCACGTCCCCACATCGTTATCCCTGCGCGGGAATCAAGCGGAAACAACGCGCCGATCACGTCACCATCCATCCGGGTAATGCCAACAAGCAGGAGGAGAAACCAAACCACCCCGGCGCCAATTAAGATCTGCTCAGCAACAAAGCGCTGTGTATCAAAAACGCCTGTACTTCGTCGCCTGACAATCCAGCGTATGGCCACCGGTACGAAAACCCGAAACCCGATTAAAAACAACAGTACCTGGCCATAACTTTGGCCCAAGAGAAAAGGAGGTAGATAATCGTATTGCTCCGGATGAATAAAGGGATCGACGAAATACCATGCGAATACTGTCACGTACACGGCGACCGTGATGCCAAAGCTGTTTCGGTTCAGCAGCTTCACGCAGCTTTCCACCGTCAACACCAGCAGCAGGACGGCAGCGAGATAGAACGTCAGTTCATGGATGACCATGGAACAAAAGGCGAAGCGCAGAGTATAAGGAACAAAAGTAAAAATTCAAAGCCCCGTTATCGCAGCGTGGCTTCGGAGAAGATTGCATCCAGCTCCTGCAGCCGGTTAGCAAGCGCTTGCATTGTGAATTTATCAGGCACCCGTGACGCGGCAGCAAATTTTTGCAGCCGATCTGGATTCGCCATGCAATCACGAAGCGCGGCTGCAATGCGAGAGGCGGTCGGTCCCTCAAGAATAATTCCGTTGCGGCCACTCTCGACAACTTTCCCACAAAGCGGCGACGAAATCACCGGAAGACCGTACGCCTGCGCCTCGAGCTGCGTAATTGCAAATCCATCCGAGAGCGTGGGAAGAATGAATACGTCTGCATTTCTGTAAAACTCAGCTGCCTGGTTTTGCGTGACAGGGCCAAACCATTTCACGCGTCCGGCGTCCACGATTGCCCCGGCGTTTGCGATTTCCACAGGTCCCACCATCCAAAATTCAATCGGCTCATCACGCAACATTCGAGCAGCCTCCAGCAATCTGGCGACGCCCTTACGCAGATTGATTAGCCCGAGAAAGAGCACGCGCATCGGACGCTCTAGCGTAAAATGTACGGGATACTTTCGCGTGCTTCTGATCTCTGACATCTGACCTCCCGCCTCTGGCGCTTCGTACGCCAGCGGAATAACCGTCAACTTCTCGGTTGGAACTCCTCCGCGAATCAATGCTTCCCGCGACCATTCGGAGTTAACAACAATCCGGTCGGCGAGTCTGCATTCCTCACGCCAGAGTGCCCAATATTCAGCTGGCGCCGGGTTCCAGTTCCCAGCCGACTCGGGCGCGCGGGCGGCCTCTCCTGCCACAATCTTCTCCTCTTCCGGGCCGGGATCGATCTGGACTAACATCGTCTTCCATGCGCGTGATTTCGCGTACCGAAACGGCTCAAGCGAGGCGTAGCTATAGCTCAATAAAATGGGCTCATAGTTAATAGTTGATAGCTGAGAGCGGAGAACCGAAACGACCTTGCGTTGGAACCAGCGGTTGCGCGCAATTATCCTCGCCCAACCCCTGAGGCCACGTGCGCGTGCAAGCGCCTCAAACACGATCAAGGATGAGTTAAAGGCTTTGACCTGCGCGTCGCGCAGATCGTTGTGAAATCGATCTCTAAGCTTTGAGCGGCGGCCGCAGATTCTTGCAAAGAAAGAAGAAGGTGGCACCCACGCATCGGTCAGGAGGCGATTGAGCAGGCCGAGATGAAGTAACGCGCGAGGCATGGCGTACTGTTCCCGCGCGCCGAGTTGACAGCAGAGCCACTTCACTGTTTCAAGGCAACGCAAGCCAGCGTTTGTAAGCTGCCCATGAACTAGGCCTGCGCTTCCGAAGACAATACGGAATGCCAGCCAACGCCTGCCACCACCAAGTCGGTTCGCGCACCACCCACGACCAGCCGCGCTTGCACGCGTAGCGGAACTGCGAGAAAACACGCCAGGCAACCATGCCAACTGCAAACGGAAAGGGACATCGCATCAGGGTGCTCCACAGCTCATTGCGCGCGTGCCGATGATGAACGCGGATTTCGTCACGTGTCTGCCCTGAGTAGTGGTGACGAATCGTGATGACCGGAGAAAACAGTACTTCATAACCCGCCGCCACGCATTGTAGAGCGTAGTCCGGCTCTTCGTACATGTGGAAAAAACGGGACTCAAACCCGGGCAGTTGGAGATATGTGGATCGGCGTAGGACCGCTCCGGAGTTAGCAAACGAACGGGTCAAATGCTTCGAGTCAAAGTTGGTTTGCGCGAGGGTTTCGAGATACTCATCCGTGCGCTGGGGAAAATGCAGGACCGCAAGCTTCGGCCGCTGCGTAAATAACGGGACTATGCGTCCTATGCAATCCACTTGCTCCGGATAGCTGTCATCATCCAAGGCCAATACCAAATCTCCACGCGCCTCCCGCATCATGCGATCGCGCGAAGCCACTGAGCCACACGCCTGCTCGTTTACAATCAATTTCACCCTCGGCAACGTCGAGCTCACGAATTCAGCCGTGCCATCTGTGGAACCGTCAGCCGTAATCAGAATTTCGTCGGGCGGAGGATCAAGTTTTCTTAATACCTGAATCGTTCGCTGGAGTTCCTCCAGGCGATTGCAGGTCGTAATCATGATGCTGACGCGCATGGCCCGTAGTTTCTTCTAGCGCCTCCGTCACTTCAGGGTCCTTGATCAAGGGGCAGACCGGTCAGCGGAGCATGAATTCTTTCCTCAGGCTTGGCGTAAGCATACGAGTCCGCCGGATGCGCCCCAAAAACATGCGCGCGGTTTCCGCCCGAGATTGAATGCCGGCATTGTTTCCATGGCCGAGACGACAAACGGCGGCGTGGAACGGAACCGTCGCCAACCGGTGTCCCAAATAAGCGAACTGGGCCGCGTAACGCTGGTGGCAATCGTTCAAAAGTAGTGTACCGGTTCCCGCGCCAGGGATCAGCGAATAATGATCAGCGGCGGCAAATCGGGAATCCGCTTCATCCAGCATTGCGCCTTCGACTTCGGTCAAAAACGGTCCGGTTTGGTCTGCGAGGTCGCCCCGGATGATCAGGCACGAACCACAGACGCGATCGAACTGTTCCGTGCGCTGGATGAAAAAGCGGCCGCTCGAACGCCAGATCCAGCCGTGCTTGATCAGATAACCGGCTTCATCTTTCGCCGAACTAAGCCACTCCACCAGCCGGCAACTGACCAGGTCATCCCAATCAAGCTTCATCACGTATTGGGGATTCCACGCCGATTTTGCGTAGGTCCAAGCCGCCGCCAACTTGATCATCTTGTCCTTAACTGCCGCAAGCCAATATCCGTGTTCTAGCGATGGCAAAGCATGATCAAGTGATAAGAATTTGAGCCTAGGATCTTGCGGTAGCTGAAAATCCGGAGGCTCGTGGCCAGCCACTACCACGCAATAGTTCTGACTATTTGAATTCAATATGGATGACAGTGTTTGCTTAAATAAGGCGCAGGCAAGGCGCCAGTCTTTTGCCCTCCGAGCTGAAGCGATTGGAATCAAAAAAACAATTCGTGGTTTACTTTCCATACAATTGGATTTGGCAAAAACCTACACAACGCCGAGGATCAAAGAATCATTCTGTACTTTACGATAAGCGTCCGAGGCTTTGCATCATAATGCCAAACGAACCCGGTTAGCTGGTTATCCCAATGCGAATTCTCTTCTCAAGGTCTTCGGAAAGAATTTCGTTCTGCGGATTGTTCCAAGAATCATTCGCAGGGTTGGCCGTCCTGTTTCGAGGGCAGCTGAGCTACTTTCGGGGTTGCGTGTGCGGTAAACAACTGCCTTGAATGGTACGCTGCCGAGTTTATGCCCCAGGTAAGCAAATTGAGCTGCATAGCGCTGGTGGCTATCATTCAAGAGAAGCGTGGTCATTCCAGATCCGGGAACGAGTGAATAATGATCGCTGGCCGCGAAGCTTAAACTTACCTGATCAAGGCGCACGCCTTCCACCCCGGTAAGAAATGGTCCCTGCTGATCCGCAAGATCACTTCTGATAATCAAACACGAAGCGCATACTCGGTCCAAATACTCGGTGTATTGAATAACATAGCGCGATCCTGAAGGCCAAACCCAGCCGTGTTTTATGAGATAGCCAGGTTCACCGCCTAGATCCTGCAGCCATTGAACGAGCCTTGAGCTGATTAAATCATCCGCATCAAGTTTCATCACATAATATGGATTCCACCTTGATTTCGCATATTTCCAGGCGGCGGCAATTTTGGCCAACTTGTCCAACCTCCGACTAACCACGAAATCTTCATGAGGCGGAATGGCATGATTGACTGATAAGAAGTAGAATCTTGAGTCAAGCCCGACCTTGAAATCAGGCGCTTCATGGCCTGCGACAACGACACAGTAGTTCTCACTGGTTGAGTTTTGTATGGATTTCAGTGTCTGCCGAAGATGGGCACAGGCTATGTCCCATCTGGACTTAAGCCTTCTAGATGCGAATGGGATCAAGAAAGCAATGCCAGCCCTCATATTCATATTCGTTGCGCAATCAGAGGCCCAAGTCTTGCCTTGACTTTATTTGCGAGGATTCGGCGCTCGTCCTTCAACACAGCCGACCAAGCTCCTAATTCGCCGTGACGCCTGCGATGATGTTCCAGCCGGGCGATTGTGAACGGCCGAGAATACGCTTTCCGGTCAAACAAAAATGGTTTACGCCCGCAAAAGTGCGCTATTCGCGGGCGTTCGATCGTTTCGGGGAAATGCCAGCCGGCGCCACGACAGTCTTGCACTAGTTCTTGTTTTCCGTGATGCCCCCAGATGTGCTGCAAGTTGGACATGACAGTCTTGATTTCTCCGCGTTGCGTCATGGAGTGGACATGATAATTGAGCATTCCCATTTCTCCCCAGGCGAAGACGCCGGAAACCTGTTTAGCCCGAGATTCGACTTTGGTCCATTTCTGAAACGGTATTACATTCCGTCGGCATGCGAAGGCGCCGGCAGAAAAATAGGCGTGTCCACGCCAATCGAAGTCAGGATCAAGTTGTTTTAGCTTCTGCGGATCAAAATAAAAATGCGGCAGCCATGGTGGCACTTCTGTAGCCTCGGGTGGGATTGAAATCTCGCTCCAGAAAATCTGAAAATCGACGTCCGTGCGGACCTGGGGAGTAAAGTCTCCCCACACAATCGCGTCTGAATCGAGCCATATGTAAAACTCAAATGGACCTTCCCACAATGCGGCAAGCTTCGCGCGATAATTGCCAGAAATCAGTTTGCGCATTTTTTCAGACGGCAACTCTGCAACGCGCAAGACGATTAAGTCGTATTCTTTTTCCAAATCTGAAACATCGAAATCGCCGTCGACCGTCAGGCATATTGGAACGTCGGGACAGTAATGCCTCATGCTGGCCAGCGTAGCCTGAACCATGAATTTGTCTGCCGCATGGCAGGCGGTCACAAAACCAAACGGCGCTTGCACTTTCATGTCACGAGTGCTGTTCGGGCGCCAAAAGGCGTTTTTGCGGGACCAACGCATTCTTCATAAACGCGTATGAACGCCTGGGCAAAGGGGTTCAGCGCGTTGCGAGTCAGCACTGTTTGATGGCCGGCATTCCCAAGATTCTCCCGAAGTTGCTTCGAGTCCCTCAGCTTTACGATAGCCTCGATTAACGCCACACCGTCTTCTGGTGCACACAGGATGGCACCCTTACCGTCCGGCGCAGCTTCGGGAATTCCGCCCACACGAAACGCCACCACTGGTGTTCCACAGGCCATCGCTTCCACCAAGGTGAGGCCGTAGGTTTCCATCAATGAAGCGCTGACAAAAGCATCTGCAGCCGCAAGCAGCCGCGCCAAGTTCTCTCGGTCGCGAATGCCACCGACAAAGCGCACATTCAATCGGTCCGGAACCGCTACGGCGCCTTCGCCGAATCCCACAACGAGCACGCGCCCGAGGTCGCGCAAGCGCGACAGCTGCTCAAACAACCACGGCACATTCTTGTTTGTGTCCTTCAGCGAAGCGCTACCTGTCACGACAACAAACGCATCTGCAGGCAAGCCGAGTTGCTTTCGGCACAGGTTCTTGTCCTGCGGTCTGAACACTGCCGTGTCGATTCCAGGAGGAATCACTCGCACCCCGCCGCAAGCTTTGGCTATTGGACTTTGCTCGGCGATGTCGGCCAGCCAGTGGCTGTTTGCTACCATGCGTGCTCCGCAAGTCCGATATACGCGCAACTTCCGCGAATGCGCAGCAGTTGCCAGCAATCGGTTCGCCGGCCATTTCAGGATCGGGCATGGGTCGCAAGGCTCGTTCTCGTGGATATAGCGATCGCATCCACGATAAAGAAAGCAGCCGCCGGTCACGTGCCACATATCATGGACGCTGATCACGACGCCGATTCTGCGCGGTAGTGTCTCCAACCAGTGAGGAACGTCGAACCAGTCGGCCACCATGTGCAAATGGACGACTTCAATATCTTCCAATTCTTTGCCAGCGGGCGGTGCTAAAAACCGGCGAGTACCATGCCACGGCTCGCGAGAGAAGGAGACTGAGCCCCGGCGAATTACTCGATCGAGAAAAAGCCTGACAGCGGTTCCTGGCAGCGAATTTTTGCAGAGTACATGACTCTCAATCCCCTGCTCGCTTAATGCGTTGGAAAGAAGCACCGCATACTCATAGCTGCCACCAGAGGCATGAGTGTTGAGATGCAATACCCTCATGCTGCGGACTTAGAGACGGCCAACTTGAACTTCATACCTTGAATTTGCTCGGCGCGCTTGGAATAAAGCCGGCGCCGGCGCGGCGCGTTGAGAATATAGCGGAGCCAATAACGCGCCGATTTTTGATACGCCGCACACTTCTCTTTCTCTCCGGCGACTTTGTAAAACAACGACACCAGCGGAAACCCGAGCGCCCGAAAAGGTGCAAGCACAT
>WNGF01001764.1_pt1 | contig 31307 bp, 26 predicted proteins | sample 5400641 | NCBI WGS metagenome assembly WNGF01 (sample SAMN13153371, study PRJNA577476) | soil metagenome | isolation source: 80 cm soil or saprolite under grassland replicate 2 | place: USA:California | collected 2016-06-15 | reverse complement strand
TCCAATGGTGAGACGTGGATTGAGATTGCCGATGTGCACGCCCCAGCGGTCCCGCTGCAGCCCTTCGCCGATCAGCCCGATCTGACCGATGCCTCCATCGACGAACTTGCTTGCGACGGCGCCCTTGTATCCCCAGATACTGATCGCAACCGCAGACAGCGGGCTCTTGGGCGTCGATGCCCACGGCGTCACGGTTAAGCGCGCGGCAAAATCCTTGAATCGATCCGTCTCCCGCGACGTGTAGCCGGGACCGTTCGTGATGGTAGTGTAGATCTCACCCATCTTGTTCGGCATGGTCACGAGGCCAGCGAGACCGGCGTCGGCGGAAGAGAAGAATCCGGCGCGCTCGGTGGGTGTCGGCGAGACCCAGCGCGGCCAGAACTGCTCGTCGTGGTCGATGAAAACGGTGTGCAACAGACCACCGCGGGCCAATGCACGCCACGTCTTTCCATTCAGAAAGTTGTATTGGAGGTAAGCGTACTTGGCCCGGAAGGTCCAGCCGCGATAGTACGCGTCAGCTCCAGATCCAGTCTGCTGAAAAACATCAGCGGTGATGCGCACCGACGCGTGCTCCCCAGCAGCGACCCGGAACGTGAGGTACGCGCGCTCGAGGTCGAACTTGTTGGCGGACCGCGCTGCGCGCTCGCCGCGATACTGATAGTTGGCGAACAGAGTGCCTGAGAAATCCAGAGGGGGAGGTGGCGCTGGTTTTGGCGCCTTGGCCACGACGCTGTCACGTGCGGAGTCACGCGGCGCCGGCGCTGGGTACGCTTGCGCTGCGAGAATACCTGGCCAAAGAAACAGGGACGTCGATACGACGATCGATAATTTCATTTCGCTTGCCTGAAGGAGACGCGAGAAATATCCCTGGTCGAAGAGCCGCCGAGCTACGTCGTCCGCAAGCCGTTACGCTCCAGTTACAATCGCGTGCAGTTACGCCGCGCTTCCTTAGACGGCCAATGTTTGACGAGGCAGGAAAGCCGAGATCGTCGTTCCTTTTCCGATCTCGCTCGTGGCCCGCACCTTTCCGCCGTGGGCTTCGACCAAGTGCTTGACGATCGCGAGCCCAAGCCCCGTTCCACCAGATTCGCGCGCGCGTCCCGTGTCCACTCTATAGAAACGCTCGAATATCCGGGAAAGGTGCTCCGCCGGGATGCCGTCACCCGTGTCGCTCACGGACAGCCAGACGCCGCGCGGATCTGCGGCTGAGCCGACGACGACCTTCCCCCGCGACGTGTGCCTGACGGCGTTGTTGAGCAGGTTCGAAAGGATCTGGGCGACTGCGACTCTGTCTGCGGTGATTGTCTCTGCGCCCGCTGCGATCTGCACCTCGATTTGAAGACCTTTCTCATCGGCGATTGGACGAATTGCTGTTAGGACGTCCTCAGCAACTGCCGAAATGTTGACATCGGCCAGCGACGGAACCCATCCACCCGATTCGAGACGCGAGATGTCCAGCAGGTCGTCGACGATCCTGCGCATTCGCTCAGCATTGTCGCGAATCGCCGCGGCGAACCGCTTGCGGGATTCGACGGACGGGTCGTCCTCGGCGAGAGTTTCGGCGAACCCCCCGATGACCGTCAGCGGAGTCCGTAGCTCATGTGACACATTCGCTACAAAATCCCTCCGAACAAGCTCGAGGCGGCGCGTCGTCGTCATGTCGAAAAGCGCGAGCACCACTCCTCGTTCACGAAGCGGCCGCGCGGTCACGAGAAGCAGGCGGTCGGAGTAACGAAGCTCGAATGGTCCCGGACTTCCCCCGCGCTGCGCTTCGAGCAGTGACTCGTGCAGCTCTCTATGACGTGGGAGCTGCTCGACGGGGAAGGGAGTCGCAGTGTCAATGCCGAGTAAGTGCCTCGCAGCGGCGTTGATTCTTACGACGCGCTGGCTCCTGTCCACCGCCAGCACACCCTCACTGAGCGCTTCCATCATCGCAGAGACCAGCGTGTCCTCGCCGTGCAGTGACCGCGTCTGACCTTCGAGCTGTTCTGCTAGGCGGCTGACCGCTGTCGAGATCTCCCCGAGCTCTGCCGGGAGATCGAGCGGTGCGCGCGCAGAGACGCGACCGGCTGCGAGAGCGCGCAGCACGTCACGAAGCTGCGTCAGCGGCGCGACGATGCCACGCGAAACAAGGAGTGCGAGTGCGAGTGATACCGCCGCTGCGATCGCGGCGGAAAAGGCGAGAGTCCGAAACGGAACATCGACGAAGACGAGGAGCGTGATGAACAGCGTCGCCACGCTCGCGAGCGCCAGCAGCTGAAGCCGCCTCCCGAGCCTCACGCGCTCCCGAAGCTGCCCGGTCGGATCCTGTAGCCGAAGCCCCTCACGGTCTCGATCATCTCGCCTGCATCGCCAAGCTTCATGCGCAGACGCTGGACGTGCATGTCGACGGTTCTCGTCTGGATATCCGGTGCGGCCTCCCACACGGATTGCAGCAGATGGGCGCGACTCTGCACGCGCCCGCGCCGCTCCACGAGCAGGAGAAGGAGTTTGTATTCGGTGGGAGTGAGATCGATCTTCGAATCATCCACAGCAACCGAGTGCGCTCCACGATCGATCAGGATCGATCCAATCTTCATCGTATCCTGGCTTTCGAGGGAACCGGTGCGACGGAGTATCGCTTTCACTCTCAGCACGAGCTCAGCGGGACTGAAGGGCTTCGTGAGGTAATCATCCGCTCCGAGCGAAAGGCCCTTGATCCGGTCCGATTCCTCGCGCCGTGCAGTAAGGAGCAGGATGGCGATGGATCGCGTCGACTCGTCCCGGCGCAGCGCGGTCAGAACATCGAGGCCCGACATTCCCGGAAGCATCAAGTCGAGCACGATCAACGCGGGGCGCTCGCGTCTTGCCTGTACGATTGCGTCGGGCCCGCTGGCGGCCGTGGTGACACGGAAGCCTGCCTTCGCGAGGTGATATGCAACGAGTGCGACGATATCCGGCTCGTCGTCGACGACGAGCACGCGATCGCCCTGAACTACTGGCTGCTGCATCGGAGAAACTTCACCGTCGCTCGACCGGCGGGTCAACTCGCCGATTGTCACAGTTTGGCGAAGGTTAATTTAAAGGCCTTAACCATGGCGATAGACTCATGATCAACGGGCGCAGGGTGATAGTGGTTCTGCCGGCGTACAACGCCGCGCGCACCCTTGAGCGCACCGTCAGCGAGATTCCACCTGGAATAGTCGACGAGATACTGCTCGTTGACGACGCATCGAGCGACGATACGGTCGCTGTCGCGCAACAGCTCGGCCTTGGTTGCATCGTCCACGAGCAGAATCGCGGGTACGGCGCAAACCAGAAGACCTGCTACAGAGAAGCGCTTGCGCGCGGTGCAGACATCGTAGTGATGCTGCACCCTGACTATCAATACTCGCCGAAGCTCATCGGTGCGATGGCCTGGCTCGCTGCTTCCGACGAATACGACGTTATTCTCGGCTCTCGCATTTTGGGACGGGGGGCAATTGCGGGCGGAATGCCGCGCTACAAGTATTTCTTCAATCGCGTTCTAACGGCCGCGGAGAATCTGATACTTGGTCTCAAGCTCTCCGAATACCATACAGGGTACCGAACCTTTACGCGCGAGCTGCTGGAACGGCTTCCCCTGCACGAGTGCTCCGACGACTTTGTGTTTGACAACCAGATGCTCGCTCAGGCTTACCATTTCGGATTTCGAATTGGTGAGATTTCCTGCCCCACTCGCTACTTCCCGGAAGCGTCATCGATCAACTTCCGGAGGTCTGTCGTGTATGGAGTGGGTGTCCTGGTGACGTCGCTTCGGTACCGCCTGCATCATCTTGGTCTTCACCACGACCGGTTGTTCAGCTCCGGCGGCCGGAAGCTCCGCACGCGGGATGCCGCGATCATTCGTCAGGCTGAACTAGACTGACAGCACCAATGAAGCCTGAAGATGCGACGCCTGCCTTCGTGAACGGATCGGCCGGCGGAGCGGGATCGCGAGCTCGACTCATCTGGCTGATGCGTTGCTGTGTCGCCTTGCTCGGCGCGATTCAGGTGTGGGTCTATCGAAGCGAGATGAACAACGATGGTCTCTTCTACCTCGACGTAGCGAGGACATACGCAAGCGGCGACTGGGCCGCCGCAGTCAACGGATTCTGGAGTCCGTTGTACTCCTGGATCATGGCACCGCTCGTACTGCTCATCCCGTCCCCACAGCAGGAATTCGCTGCTGTACACGCGCTCAGCTTCCTTCTCTTCCTCCTCGTCCTGGCCGCATACGATCTCTTCCTGCGCGAGCTGTTCAGAACACTGCAAGGGAACGGACCCGCTTCCAGCAAAGTCTTCGGACCTGGGTGGTGGGCCTGCGGATATGCGCTTTTCGCCTACGCATCGCTCGTCATGGTAAATCTCGGGCGGGTTGGTCCGGATATTCTCGTCGCTGCCTCGATATATGTGGCCTCTGCCCTGCTCCTGCGACTCAAGCGGACCAACACATTCCCTTTTTGGCGCGCCGTCGGGCTCGGCGTAACGTTGGGCCTCGGCTATTTCGCGAAGTCCGTGCTCTTTCCGATTTCGCTCGTCATTCTGGCGACAACGTTTGCGCTTGTCTTGCGTCGACGTCGTGGATGGATGGGGGCGGGAATTGCCGCGGTTGTCTTCGGCCTGATTGCCGGGCCGTGGGCAACGGTGCTGTCGAACTCGAAGCAGCGGTTGACATTCGGCGACGCCGGACGGCTGAACTACGCATGGAAGGTAAACAACGTCCCTATTTCACACTGGCAGGGGGATTCGCTCCACGGCAATCCGCTGCACCCGACAAGGAAGCTATCAAATGGACCTGTCGTGTATGAGTTCGCGACTCCGATACACGGCACCTACCCGGTATGGCAAGACCCCTCCTACTGGTTTGACGGGATTCAGCCGCGTTTCACAGTGAGAGAACAACTTCGCCGAGTGATGAACAGTGTGGGTGATTATCTAAGCAGCCAGTGGTTCTATCCGCTGCTGCTGGGCATCTTGACGATGGGTTTCCTTGCCGGATTGCCGGCACTCGAGTTCGCTGCTCGGCAGACGTGGTTTCTCCTCGTACCCTCCGCAGCAGGATTGTCGGCGTACACGCTTGTCCTGATTTCAGATCGGTACATCGCTCCCTTCGCGATGGTCGGATCGCTCGCACTGTTGGCGGGGATGGCCTCACGGCCAGTCGATAAGGCACAGCCTCCGGAGCGCCATACCCAGGCTGTGCCGTTGGCGATGGCGACGGTCTTTGCGGTCATGGTAGCGGGCCAGATGTGGTTCGTCGATAGGCTGCTCGAGCGTAGCAATCATTTCGCGACCTCCGTCCGAGTTGCTCAGCTGGGAGTGCCGCGGGGTTCGAATATCGGAATGATTGGCGGATCTCCGAACGCCTACTGGGCGCATCTTGCTCGAGACACGATCGTTGCCGAGATCATGCCTGACGAAGCCAACCGGTTCTGGTCTCTTCAAAAGGAGGAGCGAACGCGTCTCCTGGACTTGTTCCGTCGTCGTGGCGCCGTAGCGGTTGTGGCCGACAGGGTTCCAGGCTGGGCGGATCGCGACGGCTGGGTGCGCGTTGGCGACACCGCTTACTGGGTTCACCTGCTGCAACCAGTTACACCGACACCGCCGGCCGGCTGAGATGATGAGTCGTTCGCTGCTGTTTGTCGTCTTCCAGCTTTCGTGCGCGGGGTGCGCGCATCCGCAGGAAGCGAAAGGAGTGACGGGTTCCTCCGGAGCGCGGGCATTCGACCTCACCGTTCTTGGGACCACCGATGTACATGGTCGAATCAGAGGCTGGGACTATTACACGGACAGTGTCGAGCTGGGGCGCGGTCTCACACGTGCCGCGACGATCGTGGATTCCGTTCGCGCTGCGAATCCGGGCCGCGTGATTCTTCTGGATGGCGGAGACATCCTGCAGGGCAACCCGTTCGCCTATGTCGCGGCTCGTGTCGCGACCGATACGGTGAACCCGATAATCGCGGCGATGAATGCAATGCACTATGACGCAACGGCGATAGGAAACCACGAGTACAACTACGGAGTGCCGTACCTCGAGCGGGCGGTGAGGCAGGCCACCTTTCCGCTGCTCTCGGCAAACACGCTACGCCCGGACGGATCGCACGCATTCCGTCCATGGACGATTGTCGAGCGGCGCGGAGTGAAAATCGCGATCGTCGGAGCGACGACGCCGGGCGTGATGGCCTGGGATCGCGAGAAGGTCCGCGGCCGCGTAACACTTGGCGACATCGTCCCCGCGGTTCGTGCAGCAGTCAGAGAGGCGCGGGCTGCGGGCGCCGAAATCATTCTCGTCACGGTGCACTCGGGTCTCGATGAGCCAGCGAGCTACGATACGGTCGCCACTGGACTTCCGAGCGAGAACGTCGCCAGGCGCGTTGCGGCCGAGGTGGAGGGAATCGATCTGGTGCTCTACGGGCATTCGCACAAGGAGCAGCCGGAGCTTCGGATTGGAAACACGCTCCTGGTTCAACCGAGGAATTGGGCTACCAGCGTCTCGGTCGCGACCCTCTCGCTAGCAAACGAACGAGGCCATTGGCGCGTCGTTGGCTCCCGCGGCGTTGTGATTCCGGCGAGGCGACATGCTGAGCAGCTAGCGCTCGTCACAGTCGTTGAGCCGGCGCACCGCCGCGCAGTGACCTACGCTAACACCACCGTCGGGACAACTCCGGTTACCTGGCGCGGCGGCTCCGCGCGATTGGTAGACACTCCGCTCATCGATTTCATCCTCGAGGTCGAACGTAACGTCGCCGGCGCTGACCTCGCCTCCACCCCGGCCTTCACCCTCGATGCCCAGCTCGATAGCGGGAGCATCACCGTCGCCGAGCTGGCGAGGCTGTATCCGTACGACAACACATTGCGGGCGATCAAGATTTCCGGGAAGCAGTTGCGGCAGTATCTCGAGTTCAGCAGCCGTTACTATAGCGGCGCAACTCCCGAGGGTCCGACGATCGATCCGAAAATTCCGGGATACAACTTCGACATCGTCGCGGGCGCCGATTACACGATTGACCTGACGCGACCGATCGGATCTCGCATCAGGTCACTGACGGTGAAGGGCCATCCGGTTGTCGAAACCGACAGCCTCACGTTCGCACTCAACAACTTTCGACAGACCGGCGGAGGCGGGTACGCAATGATCCGCGACGCACGCGTCGTGTACGATCAGCAGCAGGAGTTGAGACAGCTCCTGATCGATGAGGTAAAGCGACGCGGCACGATCAAGCCGTCTGACTACTTCCAGCGGAACTGGTCGCTCCTCTATTCCGGAGCACCTACCTCGGGTGGCAGAGGCAGCGGCGCCACCGGCAGGGAAGCGTCAGCGGCGATCGATCCGACCAAGCCTCGACTCCGGATAATCGCGACCAACGATTTTCACGGCGCGCTCGAGCCGCGTCCGGATGCGGGTGGAGTGTTGCGCGGCGGCGCGGCTTACACCGCGGCCGAGATAAATCGTGCTCGGCGCGAATGCAGGTTACCGTGTCAATGGATTCTCCTCGACGCCGGGGATCTCTTTCAGGGCACAGTCGCGTCCAATCTCGCGTTCGGTCGACCGGTGATGGATTACTACAACCGAATGGGGTACACCGCAGCGGCGATCGGGAATCACGAGTTCGATTGGGGACAGGACACGCTCAGGGCGCGAATGCGACAGGCGCACTTCTCTATGCTGGGCGCCAACATTCGCTATCGAAACGGGCGTGATGTTCCGTGGATTCCCAACGATACGATCGTAAGACGCGGGACATTGCGAATTGGAATCATCGGTGTCGCAACGCCGTTGACCCCGACGACTACTCACGCGGAGAACGTTGCCGATCTCCGATTCGATGATCCGGCGAAGACGATTGATGCGCATGCCCATGCGCTTCGAGCGCGCGGGGCAGGAATCGTAGTCGTGGTAGAACATGACGGCGCCTTCTGTGACAGCGCCGGCACGGCAGCCTGTAAGGGCGAGATCATTCAGACAGCAGCACGCATCACCGAAAAGGTGGACGCCATTGTCAGCGGCCATACGCATACTCCGGTTGACTATTCGGTGAACGGAATACCGATCGTGCAGGCGCGGTCGAGTGGTCGCGCGGTCGGAGTCATCGACATACCCATCGCGGCTGGCCGCGCGTCCGGCCCGGCGAACGTCGAGGTGCGCGACGTTGTCGTTTTGACATCAAGTGTTCCGGATCCCGACGTGGATTCGCTGGTGCGCGCCGCGACGTCCAAGGTCGCTTCGCTCGTGAATCGACGGATCGCCGAGCTTGCGGAGCCGCTTGAGCGTGAGGGATCGCAGTATGCGGTCGGCAATCTCATCGCCGACGCACAGCGATCAGTTGGGAAGGGCGATGTCGCGGTGATGAACAACGGCGGCATCAGGACCGGTTTACGAGCAGGGATGCTTACGTACGGTGCGCTTTACGAGCTTCAGCCATTCGGAAACACACTCTACCGAGTGAGCATGACCGGAGCGCAGCTCCGGGAATACCTCGAGCGGTTAGTGGGGCGGGATGAGCTCAGGGATCATGTGAGCGGTGTCACGATCGGATACAACCCCGCTTTGCCTCGCGGGCAGAGAATTGTTTCGCTCACACTCAGTAGCGGCAGGCCACTTGTGCCGAGCGCATCGTACGATGTCGTGATGAATGACTTCATGGTGACCGGCGGGGAGGAAAGAGCTCCGCCTGAAGGTGCGCGCAAGACGCCGCTGGGACTAACTGACCTCGACGCGCTTGTTTCTTACCTCAAGACGCTGCCGCAACCCATCACGGCTCCAAAAGAAAAGCGGCTATTCGTGACGCAATGAGCGAAGACCGCCTGCATCGGGTGTACGTCGATGGCGGGTCCGTGGATGTCGCGCCGCCCGCGACGGTTCTCGACGCCGTGGAGGCAGCGGATCCGCAGCTTGCTGAGGCAGTCCGCAACGGATCCCGAAACGTCACCGACAGCCGCGGGCTGCCGATCTCGCCGGCTGAACCGGTTTACGCCGGCGCGATACTTCGCACGGTTGCAGCGCGCGCCGACTCACGTTAGCGAGCTTTTGCTTTCGGACGTGATTCGGTAGAATCGTGGATGCTGACGTCCGATATTCTGCGGAGACTCCCCAAAGCCGAGCTGCACTGTCACCTCGACGGCTCCGTTCGTCCGGCGACGCTCATCGAGCTCGGCCGGGATCTGGGGATTCCAATGCCGCGGGCGACAGCCGACGAGCTTCGCGAGTACATGTGCGTCAACAACGCGCGCAGCCTCGAGGAGTATCTGTCCCGGTTCGAGATCACGATCTCGGTGATGCAGACGGCGGACGCCATCGAGCGGATCGCGTACGAACTCATCGCGGATGCGGCGCGTGACGGGGTCCGCTACATCGAGGTGCGCAACTCACCCATCCTCAACTGCCGGTCTGGGCTATCGCCCAGCACGGCGCTCGAAGCTCAGATCCGTGGACTGGAGCGCGCTGAGCGTGAGTTCGGTGTAGTTGCGAGATCCATCGTTTGCTCGCTGAGACAACGACCGCCGGAAGTGTCATTGCAATTGGCACGTCTCGCCGTTGCGTATAAGGATCGAGGCGTTGTGGCCTTCGACATCGCCGGTGGCGAGCGTGGCTTTCCCGCATCAGTTCATGCCGAAGCCTTCGCGTACGCACGGGGAAACGACCTTGGAGTGACTGTGCACGCGGGCGAAGGAGATGGTGCGCACTCAGTTCGGGAGGCGGTGCACGCGTGCGGAGCGAATCGAATCGGACACGCGACGCGGATGATAGAGGACGCGGCGCTGGCGCAGTACGTGAACGACCGCCGAATCGGGCTGGAGATCTGTCTTACGAGCAACGTGCACACTCACGCTGTGGCGTCGTACGAGACGCATCCGTTGCGTGAGTACTTCGATCGCGGAATGAATGTCGCGCTCAACACAGACAACCGGCTCATGAGCGATACGACACTCACCGATGAGTACTTCTTCGCCGCCCGTCACCTCGATTTCACGATCGACGAGCTTTGTACGATCGCTCTCAACGGGTTCGAGAGCGCCTTCATTCCGTGGGAGGAAAGGACCCACCTCATCGACCAGGTAACCAGTGAGATGACGGATCTGATCGAGGAAGTGGCATGACTCGCCAGTACGGGTCGGTTGAAGCGCGAGCGGCTGCCGATGTCGTGCGAACCCGATCTGGAGATCGCACACCCGCAATCGCGATCATCCTTGGCTCCGGTCTTGGCGGGCTCGCTGACAAGATCCAGCAAGCGACGCGCATCCCGTTCGCTGACATCCCGGGCTTTCCCTCCGCGAGTGTCGTGGGACATGCGGGCGAGCTCGTCGCGGGAGAGCTCGAGGGAAAGCGAGTGGTTGCGCTGGCCGGCCGCTTCCACATGTACGAAGGACATTCCGCCGCGCTCGCGGCGTATCCCGTGCGGGTGATGCATGCACTCGGCGCGCGAACGCTGCTCGCGTCGAATGCGTCCGGCGGAATCCGCCGGGACCTTGCACCTGGCGACCTGATGATCATCGAGGATCATCTCAATCTCACTTTCACCAATCCGTTAACCGGAGCTCTGGTGGAGGGTGACGAGCGCTTTCCTGACATGAGCCAGCCTTATGACGGCGAGCTGCGATACCTGCTCAGCAAAGTTGCGGAACGCGAAGGAATCGAGGTGAAATCCGGCGTCTACGCGTGCCTGCCGGGACCATCATTCGAGACACGAGCTGAAGTTCGAATGGTCGAGCGGCTCGGCGCCGATGCAGTTGGGATGTCTACCGTTCCGGAGGTGATTGTTGCGCGGACACTGGGAATGCGCGTTGCGGCAGTGAGCTGTGTCGCGAATGCGGCCACGGGAACGACCGGCGTGCCGGTACTGCATCAGGACGTGCTGGATGTCACAGCGCAAGCTGCGGGCAGATTTCAGCGCCTGGTACGCGCCTTTGTCGCAGAGCTTCCGGCCGCGAAATGATTCAGCGGTCCGTGACCGGCGCCGAGGCCGGGCGCGGACTTGATAGCCGCCTGAACGAAATCAACTGCTGCGCGAGTGGCGTCGACCAGCGGTTTACCTCGCGCAAGACCAGCGGTTATCGCTGCCGATAAGGTGCAGCCTGTGCCGTGCGTGTTTCGAGATTCGATTCGTTCATGACGCAACCACACTGCGTCTCCATCGAAGAAGAGGTCGGTCATCGCTGAGCCCGACGGTACGTGGCCGCCCTTGATCAGGGCCGCCGCAGCGCCGAGCTCAATTAGTCTGTGCGCCGCGCGAAGCATTTCTGCTTCGTTGTTCACCGGCAGTCCGGTAAGGACCGACGCCTCGTGCGAGTTGGGAGTGACCAGGAGCGCCAGTGGCAGGAGATCTTCCCGGATTGCACTGACCGCACCGGCGTGGATCAGCATGTCACCTGAGGAGGCTACCATCACCGGATCGAGAACGTAGTTGTCGAGACGATGGTCGCGAATCGCGGCGGCGACTTCACGGACGATGCTCTCGTCGCCAAGCATTCCGGTTTTCACCGCCGCCGGCCGGAGGTCGTCGACCACAGCGTCGATTTGGGCTCGGACCAGCGCGTGTGACACCGGCTCCCACGCGATCACATGGACAGTGTTCTGCGCGGTGACGGCGGTGATCGCCGATGTGCCGAAGACCCCGAACGCGTGGAATGTCTTCAGGTCGGCCTGAATCCCTGCACCGCCGCCTGAATCGGATCCGCCGATCGTCAGTGCGAGTTGCATCCATGAAAAATGCGCCGCGATCTTCCGCGGCGCATTAGTGAGGCATCAAATGAGACGTTACTGCGTTCGAGGCCGTGGAGATGGTGGGAGCGAGCGGACTCGCGCTCTGAACGTATTGTAGTTGCTCGAATTCCGCCGCAGTGAGGCAAGGCGCGATGAGCCGAGCTGATTGATTCTCGCCTGAACTGCGGCGAGGCGATCTTCCTCCAGCGGGTGCGTAGCGAACCAGCCTTCGACCGCCGACGGATGGGTCTTGCGCTCCTCGATCAACTTCTGGAACATGGTCGCCATTCCGACCGGACTGATCCCGGCGCGCACGACGTTGTCGAAACCAACCTGATCCGCTTCGGCCTCGTCCTGGCGGCTGAATCGCGCGAACACAGCACTGCCGGCGATATTGATCCCGGCCTGCGCGACCTGGCTGTTACAGACGTTAGTCAGCACGCATGCCAGTGTAACTCCGACGTTCGCGCCCTGAGCTTTCTCCATCTGCTTGACGGTGTGGCGCATGACGACGTGCCCGATCTCGTGGCCGAGAACGCCGGCCAGCTCCGACATCTCGTCGGTCCGCTCCACGAGGCCCCGGTTCACGTAGACGTAGCCACCGGGCACGGCGAACGCGTTCACCTCGGCAGCGTCAACCATGTAGAAACGCCAGTCGAGATCGGCTCGCGGTGTGAGACGGGCGATCTCGTCACCCAGCAGATTGAGGTATCGGTTTATCTCCGGGTCACTTACAATCGGAAGCTGCGCGTTGATCTGAGCAGCGTACTCCTGCCCCATCTGGACTTCCTGCTGTTGCGAGATCGAGCAGGCTCCCAGGGAAAAAACAATCGCGCAGTACGCAAATATTCGTTTCATCATCGCTCCTGCCGTAAATTGGCACCCTCTCAAAAGGCAAATCCTATTCCAGCACTGCTCTCGATGGCCGCGTGAGGCTTCTCACACTCGCCCGTGATCTGCGGCGCAGAAAGGCCCGCGAGCGTCAGGCGCTTTTCGTAGTGGAAGGCGTTCGCGCGGTCGAGGAGCTCCTCAGCTCGCCGCTTCAGATTCGCGGCGTTCTGACAGCGCCGCAGCTCGATGGCGCGCAGCGCGGAGCGGAGCTCCGAACCAACATCGCCGCCCGTGGCGTTCCTCAATCAACGGTGACCGAAGCCGAATTCAGAAGCGCCGCCGAAACCGAGTCGCCACAAGGCGTCCTTGCGATCGCGGAAATCCCTCAACGCTCGCTCGAGGACTGCATTCGCGCGGGAACGCTGCGACTGCTTGTTCTCGACGCGGTGCAGGATCCAGGAAACGTCGGCACGATCCTCCGAACCGCAGCCGCACTCGGCGCGACCGCAACGATCGCGCTTCCCGGCACCGTCGACCTCTGGAACGCCAAGGTGGTCCGCGCAGCGATGGGCGCCCACTTCACGCACACCGCATTATCTACTACCACCGATGAGCTGTTGGCGTTCCTCGGCGAGCGGGGATTCGAGCTTTGGGGGTCGGATCCGAAGGGGGAGACGGTCGAGCGCAGCCACCCTCCGGAGCGACTCGCCCTTGCGATGGGAAACGAAGGCGGCGGTCTGTCGTCTTCCGTTCGCGCCGCTGCTACGCGCATGGTGTCGCTGCCGATCGCGACTGGCGTGGAATCGCTGAACGTCGCGGTCGCGTGCGGCATCCTCCTTTATCGTCTTCGCGGACAATGAAAACTCTTTGGGCGATCTACAGCTTCGCGATCGGCGCGTGCCTCGGGTCGTTTCTCAACGTTTGCATTTCTCGATGGCCCGAAGGCCTGTCCGTGGTGCGACCGCGATCGCGGTGTCCCAGTTGCGGAAGGCAGATCGGCGCACTGGACAACATTCCGCTCGTCAGCTGGCTCGTCCTTCGCGGACGCTGTCGCGGCTGCGGGAGCTCGATCTCAGTGCAATATCCGCTGATCGAGCTCGCCGTCGGACTCCTCTGGCTCGGCTGCTTCCTTTATTACGGCGCGAGCTTCACTGCCGGTCGTGTAGCGGTTATGGCGACGCTGCTGCTCGGAATTGCAATGACGGACGCAAAACACTATCTGATCCCCGACGGGTTCACTCTGTTCGGGATCGCGTGGGTGATAGCGACTGCGCTCGCCTCGCTGTTTGTCGGCGGGCAGTCGCCGTTCGCCGGACCATATGACGCGCTGATCGGCGCGTGTACCGGAGCCGGAGCTGTCGCGATCGCCGGATGGATCGGCGAGATCGCTTTCCGAAAAGAGGCAATGGGCTTTGGCGATGTTACGCTGATGGCGGTCGTTGGCGGCGCCGTCGGGCCAGCGCGCGCACTACTGACGGTTTTCATCGGTGCACTGCTGGGCGCGGTGGTGTTCCTGCTCGTTGTATATCCAATAGGCTGGCTGCGCGCGCGCCGCGCCGGAACCGAATTCAATCCACCGCTCATTCCCTTCGGAGTATTTCTTGCACCCGCGGCGATGATCGCCCTGCTGTGGGGCGACCGAGCTATCGCCGCCTACACTCGAGCAATGGGCCTGTGATGCGGAAAGTCCTTCCTGGTGCGGCGCTGTTGCTTCTTACAGTTGCGTGTACGGAGCGCCCCAAGTATTCCGGTCCGTACGGCCGGCAGGTCGCCGAGGCTGTACCGAGGATCGAGACCGCGGTGGGACTCAAGTTCAAGAAGCCGCCACCCGTCGAGTCGAGGTCCAAGGCGCAGGTGCGAGCGTTCGTCACGCGTCAGCTCACGGATCCGAGGGCGCAGCGCGAGTTCGCGGGGATCACCGCAGCGTACAAGCGACTCGGGATGATCCCGGACACTCTCGACCTCGCGAAATTCCTGACCGATTTGCTCGAGGAGCAGATCGTCGGATACTACGACCCGCAGACGAAAGTTCTCTACGTCGTGGAAGGAGCGCCGGCGGAAGCGGTGTCCATCACCGTGACGCACGAGCTCGTCCATGCGCTACAGGACCAGTACATCTCCCTCGACTCGACTCAGAAGGTCGAAGGACAGAACGATCGCACCTCCGCCGCGCAGGCCGTTTTCGAGGGCCAGGCCGTGTACGAGCAGATCAACGCGATGCTCGGAGGAACCAACGTTGCGATCAACCTTCCCGGCGGGTGGGATCGCGTGCGAGAGATGATCCGCGAGAACCAGAGCTCGATGCCGATATTCGCCGCCGCCCCGGTCATCATTCAGGAAACATTGATTTTCCCGTATCTGAGCGGCGCCGAATTCGTGCGCAACTTCAAGGAGCGGAACGGCGCCAAGTCCATCTACTCCGACATGCCGGTGTCAACGGAGCAGATCCTTCACCCTGCTCTCTACTTCGGCCGGCGGGACATGCCGACGTCGGTGGCGCTACCGCCGCTCAACGGTGTCGCGACAACGTATCAGAACACGCTCGGAGAATTCGAGACCCGTCTTTTTCTATTTCAACATCTCGCGGATCAAAACGAATCAGTGCGCGGAGCGGCAGGATGGGATGGAGACCGTTACGCACTCTTCGACACCGCCGGCGGACATGGAATTGCGTGGGTAACGGTCTGGGATTCTCCGGTTGAAGCGTCGGAGTTCCGAGATCTCCTCAAGGAAGCAATCAGGAAGCGATACAAGGGCGTGTCGACGGCGAGCGCGGGCGCGGCGTCGACCGTATTCACTGGCGCGGGGCGGACGGTCGAGATACGAGCCGCCGAAATTGGAGGGCGACCGGTTGTATTGTATGTCGACGTTCCACAGGGAGCGTCAACTGCAGTAATCGACTTGGGGAAGGTCCAACTAAGAGAGGAGCAGGCCGCGAAGTAACTCAAGGACTCGGAGACTCCTCGGCGCTTTAGCTGGCCGAGTAGGGAAAGGAGGCACGAAAGCACGGAGAAACGCAGAGTTGAAAACAGGGTTAAACGACAACGCGCTTGATCCCATCCTTCGGTGAGGGAGAGTGAACGGGAGCAAGGCGCTCAACACTTTGATCTCAACAAGAACCGAATTCTCGACGATCATGTCGATGCGAAAATAGGTCTCGAGGTTGTATCCCTCATATGACACAGGCAGCAACCGCTGCCGGTCTACTGTCAGTCCGCGAATACCGAGTTCGCGAGCAAGACACTCTTCGTAGACACTCTCGAGCAATCCGGGACCCAAATGACGGTGGACCTCGATCGCGGCGCCGAGAATCCGCCCGGAGATGGGATGGTCTTCGGGCTTGAACACAGTCTCCTCCATCGCTGAAACCATATCTCAGGTTTCGGTCGGAGAGCCATCAATTCATCGCTTTCCCCCCCCAGAAACTCCCCGTTTCTCCGTGCTTCCGTGTCTCCTTTTCCCTACTCGGCTGGTGCGGGCGCTGATCTCAAAGTCCGATGAGTCTCGACAGGAAGAACGTGCCGACCCCAACGAACGCACCTAGTACGTATCCGATCGTGATGATGAGCTTTAGCTCCCGATCGATCACCGAGCGAAGAATTTCCTCCATGCGGTCGACGCTGAACGCCATCACTTTCCTCTCCACCATCTGCTGAACGTCCAGCCGCTGGATCAGGGATGGAAGCTGCATGTTGATCCATTCCCAGATCATCGGCGCCAGCGCTTCGGCAAGCCTGCGTCCCGCCTCCGGATCCTTGAATGCCGCGACGTCGCCGATGATCTCACCGATCGGCTTCTGAAGGTAGGCGAGAAGCGCATCGTGGATCGTCTTCGTCACCTCTTCGCGAATCATCGGCTCGTCGAGTAGCACGACCAGCTGCTCGACGCCCTCGGTCTCGATCGCGTCGAGCGCCGCCTCGAACTTGCGCTCGCTCATCATCAGCTTGGCGAGCACCTTCTCGTGGAACCTCAGGTCGTCCACGAACTTGTCGAACATCCCGTGGAGTGCGTCGCGCATGCGCAGCCGCGTCGTCGGCTGACCGAGGAAAGAGCCCAATTTTCCCATCGCGACTGGGAGATAGGAGCTCATCGCTCCCTCCATCGCGCTCACCGCGGCCGGCGGAACCTTGTCGATCAGCGGCTCGCGGGAGACGATGATGTCGTGGATCACCTCACCGAGCCGCTTCTCGAAAGCCTCCTGAAGCTCGGGGCGGGCGAGTTCCATCTGGAGATCGCCGGGCGTGACGAGCCGCTCTCCCACCGTGCGACCGAGGCTCCGCGCCATCCGCGCCTGATTCTTCGGGATGGCTCCCTGCAGACCAAATCTTTTTTTCTTCGGATTGAACAGGAGCCACACCGCGACGGTGTCGGTGAGTCCTCCAGCGACGGTGCCGACTGTCACGTGCACCGCGAGCTGGACCCACGGGTTCTCCATCGACAGCCGTGGGGGCACTCTATTCGCGCGCCTGCTCGGCGGCGATCGTCTCCGGCTGTTCGTCCTCGGTGAGAGCTGGCTTCGGCTTTCTGCGGGTTGTGCGTGGGCGCTGTGTGTCGGCGAGCTCCTCTCCGGGTTTGTTGAGAAGCATCGCGTTGAACACTTCATCCATCGTCGAGACGAAGGTGAAGGTCATGAGTGCGCGGACCTCGTCGGGAATGTCGCGGAGGTCTTTTTCGTTTGCCGTCGGCAGAATTACATGGCGGAGGCCGGCGCGGTAGGCAGCAAGAACTTTTTCCTTCACGCCGCCGATCTCGAGCACCTTGCCGCGCAGCGTTACCTCGCCGGTAAGCGCGATATCACGGCGAATCGGCCGGCGACTCAGGACGCTGGCGATCGCCAGCGTAACTGCGGCTCCGGCGCTCGGTCCGTCTTTTGGTATCGCGCCCGCCGGGAAGTGGATGTGGAGATCGGATTCCTTGAAGTCCGTCTCGGGAACTCCGAGGATCTCAGCCCGCGACCGCACGTACGAGAACGCGGCGTCGACGGACTCGCGCATCACACTTCCGAGCTGGCCGGTGACTGTCATTCGACCCGAGCCGGGCATTCTCAGTGCCTCGATCAACATCAGGTCTCCGCCAGTCGCGGTCCATGCAAGCCCGGTCACGACACCGATCTCAGGCTCCTTGTCGGCTTCCTCGAGAGTGTAGCGCGGGTTGCCGAGGATCTCGATCACCTTTGCGTTGTCGATTATCCACGCACCGATCTCGCCGTCCGCCTTGCGCCGCGCGCGACGACGCATGATGGATGCGACGTCCCGTTCGAAGTTGCGCAGTCCCGCCTCACGCGAATACCGGCTGGCGAGAAACGCGAGCACTTCGTCCGTGAACTGGATGTCCTTGTCGGTGATGCCGTGCTCCTCGAGGAGGCGAGGGAGCATGTATCGCCACGCGATCTCCACCTTCTCCTCGATCGTGTAGCCGGCGATGCGGATGATCTCCATCCTGTCCCTGAGAGGAGGCGGGATGTCGAAGATGTTGTTGGCCGTGCAGATGAAGAGGATCGTCGATAAATCGAACGGAACGTTCAGGTAGTGGTCGACGAACTGGTTGTTCTGCGATGGATCGAGCACTTCCAGCATTGCTGCGGTTGGATCGCCTGATGGGCCGCCACCGCTCATCTTGTCGATCTCGTCGATCATGAACACCGGATCCTTCACCTGAACCCGTCTGAGCGCCTGGATGATCAGGCCCGGCATTGCACCAACGTATGTGCGGCGGTGTCCACGAACTTCCGCTTCATCGCGGACGCCGCCGACTGAGATTCGGTAGAACTCGCGCCCAATCGCGGTGGCAATCGCTTCGCCAAGAGATGTCTTGCCGGTGCCGGGGGGCCCCGAGAAGCAGAGAATCGGTCCGTGCGGATCGCCGCCACGCAGCTTTCGGACAGCGAGGTATTCGACGATTCGCTCCTTAGCCTCTTTCAGTCCGTAGTGCCGGCTGTCCAGGGCCTCTTCCACAGTCTTGAGCTCGATCTGCTCGTGTCCCGACCGCTTGTCCCAGGGCAAGGAAAGAAGCCAGTCGAGATATGTGCGGATGACCTGATACTCGCTCGATGCGGGTGAGAGCATGCGCAGCCGCTCTGTCTCGCGCCGCGCTTCCTGTGCCGCGCGCGGCGGAAGCTTCGCCTCGTCGATCTTCTTGAGCGTTTCGATCGCTTCCTTCTCGCCCGGGTCGGTTTCGCCGAGCTCGGACTGAATCGCACGCAGCTGCTGGCGGAGATAGAACTCGCGCTGGTGCTGCTCGATCTTGATCTCGGTCTGCCGCTTGACGTCCTCGACGACATGCGCGCGTCCCACCTCGCGTTCAAGGCGAGTGAGGAGGAATCGCAGACGCTGGCCGATGTCCAGCCGCTGAACGATCTCATCCTTATCGGCGATCTTGAAGTTCATGTTGGTCGCCGCGAGATCGGCGAACCGACCCGGATCCGAGACGTTCATGCGAAGGATAGCGGGAACCTCGTCGGGAATCCGGTCTACGAGCTCAGCCAGAGTTTCGGCGCTGCGCACCACGCGCGAGATGAGCTCGTCGACCTCAGCGGGATCTACGGGAGTCTCCTTCGCCGCCTTGACGTGTGCGACCGGATAGGGCGTGGTCTGGACGATCTTGTCGATGACAATGCGGCGGAGGCCCTGGAGGGTGATCTGGACCGTGTCGCCGGGAAGATTGATGCGCTCGTGAACGCGGGCGGCAATGCCGACGCGGCCGACGAATCTCTCTAGATCGACCGGCTCCTCGTGGTCGCCAGTTGCGATGACGAGCGCGACGATCAGGCCGGCACTTTCGTTATCGCGCAGGAGGGAGAGGTTTTCGGGCGCGCCCATCTGAACGGCAATTGTTCCCAGCGGATAGACGATTGTCGATCGGAGGGCCATCATCGGCAGATTGGGCGGCAGTTCAGACTTGAGGATGTCGTCCTTTCGTTGTGGCTTGGGCATTCCCGGAAATTAAGCCCGGTGGCTCGCACGAGCCATTGAATGAGGCAGTAGTCGCAGAACTCGCGGTTACGGTGTTTCGGTCGCGGGCCTTCGGCTCAGCAAAGCCTTAAATGCGGGGTGCGAGCGTATCCCGTCGAGCGAGCCGTCGTGCTCGATCCACTTCCAATGTCCGAAGCCGCGATCGATGGCCCTGCCGAGAGCTGCTATCGCCTCATCAGCTTGGCCTTCCTGCGCAAAATTGCACGCGATGTTATACAGCACCGACGGATCGTCCGGCTCCATAGCAAGTGCGCGGCGGTTCCAGTCCCGCGATTTCTCTGATTCGCCCAGGAATGTGAGGGCAGCGGCCCCCATGTAGAGCGCCCGCGGATTGTCGGGGTTCAGCTCGAGGTGCTTTCGCGCCGCGTCGTACGCACGTCGGGCCGCGCGGATGTGCTCCTCGCTGCGACCTAGCCCTTTGTACGTTTCTGCGAGCAGAGCAAGTGTGGCAAAATCATCAGGCCGGACGGCCAGAGCTCTCTCATACCACTTCGTCGCCTCCTCCGCCTTGCCCTGCGCCATGCACGCGCGGGCATAGAAGTAAGCGGCTTCGAACGATTTGGGATCGAGGCGCATGGCGATCTGGAATTCCTTTTCCGCCTGGTCGAACCCGCTGCTGAGGGAAAGGGCAAGACCCCGCGATGCATGCGCTTCAGCGAGCTGCGGTGCGAGCTCTACTGCTCGGCGGCTCGCTGATTCTGCACGGGCCAGGTTCGCGGGAGTCGCATCGAAGTACTGATACAGGAACGAGCAGCAGTCGGCGATGCCCGCGTGCGCGAGTGCATAGCCAGGGTCGAGCTCGATTGCGCGCTCGAACATCTGGCGTGCGAACTCGTGACTCTTTCGGCGGTGCTGATGGAAGTACTGTCGCCCCCGGAGATAGAACTCGTACGCTTCCACATTCGCGGTCGGCACCTGCTCGATTGCCTTTTTTTCGTCTTCAGTCAGCACGACGCGGAGCGCGGCGACGATACTGGCCGCGATCTCATCCTGAATCTCGAAGACGTCCTCCAGCTCGCGATCGTACCGCTCGGCCCACAGCTGCGAGTTGTCGATCGCATTGACGAGCTGCGCAGTCAGTCGGAGGCGCTTGCCCGACTTCCGCACGCTTCCTTCGAGCACTGTTCCTACCTGAAGCTTTCGCCCGATCTCCCGGATGTCCTCGCTTTTCCCCTTGAAGGTGAACGACGACGTTCGTGACGACACCTTGAGCGCCTTGATCTTGGAGAGCGCGTTGATGATCTCCTCCGCGATTCCGTCAGCGAAGTACTCGCTTTCCTGGTCGCCGATGCTGCTCGCGAACGGGAGCACTGCGATCGATTTGACACTGCCCCCGGCGCCTTGTGTCAGCGGACTTCCATCGGGGGTCGAGAGGTGCATTGCAACCAGGGCGCGGGCGAAGTCCATCGTTGTCGAATAGCGGCCGCCGACATCCTTCGAAAGCGCCTTTCCAAGCGCGGTCGCCACCTCCTCCGTGACTGTTGGAACAGTCTCGCGAATTGACGGTACCGGCTCGGTAAAGCGCTTGGAGAGGACCGCCTGGGCGGTAGATCCAGTGAATGGCTTTTTCCCAGACAACATCTCGTAAAGGACACAGGCGAGACTGTATTGATCGCTTCGGCCGTCGACAACCGCTTCGCCAGCGGCCTGTTCGGGGCTGACGTACGCTGGCGTTCCCACCATCATGCCGGTCTGCGTGAGCGTGTCACCCGCAGCGACACTCACCGCCTTCGCGATTCCGAAATCGGTGACGAGCGCCTCGCCATCCTGCAGCATCACGTTCTCGGGCTTGATGTCGCGGTGAACAATGTTCTGGCGGTGTGCGTAGTCGAGCGCGGATGCAACTCCGCGGACGATCTGAAGCGCCTCGTCGGTCGGAATGTGGCCGTCGCGGAGGAGCCGATCGCGCAGCGACTCGCCCTCTACGAGTGGCATCACGTAGTAGAGGTAGCCCTGCGCTTCTCCCGAGTCGTATAGCGGCACTATGTGCGGATGATTCAGCCGCGCAGCGAGCTTGATCTCACGGAGGAAGCGATCTGGGCCAAGTGAGGAGCTTAGCTCTGAATGGAGCACCTTGACCGCGACCTTCCGGTCGTGGCGAAGGTCGTCAGCGAGATAAACTGTTGCCATACCGCCCCGGCCGAGCTCGCGAACGACATGGTAGCGAGAGGCGAGAGCGGATTCGAGTTGTGGCTGCACGAAGTCGCGGTGAGGAGAGACGGTTGACGGGCAAAACTATCGGCGGTGAACATCCGATGCCAGCAGTAGCGGGAGCGCTTGACTCGTAGTAGAGTCGCGAGGAGAAAACTGCGTGCGGCGGGCTGATCGCCAGTTCGGCCATGGGCTTCGAGCTGGCTCTCAGCCCGTAGCAGCCCAGCCAAGTGCCCGCCGCACGCAGTTTCCTACTTACGCAGATCCCATCCCGAGAATTGAATCGAGCCACATATTCCGGTACGTTTCAAGGCTATGTTCGAAGACCTCAGCGAGAAGCTCGAAGCGACGTTTGCCCGCCTCCGCGGGCGCGGCACGCTCACCGAATCCGACATCAAGGAAGGACTCCGTGAGGTGCGCCGAGTCCTCCTCGAAGCGGATGTCAACTTCCAGCTCACACGCGAATTTCTCGAGCGTGTCGAGAAAAAGGCAGTAGGCGTCTCGGCGCTGTCCGCGGTCTCGCCCGCGCAGCAGCTCATCAAGATCGTCCACGAGGAGCTCGCCGCCATGCTCGGCGAGCGGCGTGAAGGTCTGAAGCTGAGCTCGGTTCCGCCGACAGTGGTGATGATGGTCGGGCTTCAGGGATCAGGGAAAACGACCACCGCCGCAAAGCTCGCCCGGAAACTGAAGGCCGAGGGGCGTCCGACGCGTCTCGTCGCCGCGGACGTCTATCGCCCCGCGGCGATCGATCAGCTCGAGACGCTTGGCAATCAACTCGGCGTTCCGGTCTACGCCGACAGAAGCACCCAGGACGTTGTCCGCATCGCCCGCGCCGGCGTGGACCAGGCGAAGCGCGAGCGGGATCGCGTGGTCATCGTTGATACGGCCGGACGATTACAGATCGACGAGGAGATGATGGACGAGCTCCGTCATCTGAAGTTAGCGCTGCGACCGACCGAGATCCTGCTCGTCGCCGACGGCATGACAGGTCAGGAAGCGGTGAAGATCGCTCAGGGCTTCGACTCGGCGCTTGGTGTCACTGGGGTGATTCTCACCAAAATGGATGGCGATGCGCGTGGTGGAGCGGCGCTGTCGATCTACGGCGTGACGAAGAAGCCGATCAAGTATGTGGGAGTCGGCGAGAAGCCTGATGCGCTCGAGGATTTCCATCCCGATCGCATGGCCGGGCGCATTCTCCAGATGGGAGATGTCGTCTCGCTTGTAGAGAAGGCGCAGGCAGCGTTCGACGAGGCGGAAGCGAAGCGACTGCAGAAGAAGGTGAAGAAGGAGGGCATGGATCTCACCGACTTTCTCAATACCATGCGGCAGATCGAGAAGATGGGGCCGCTCGAGGGAGTGCTGAAGATGCTGCCCGGCGTCAACACGAAAGCTCTCCGCCAGGCAAAGATGGATCCCAAGCGCATGCGGCACGTCGAAGCGATCGTGTTGTCAATGACGCCGGAAGAGCGGCGTAATCCGACACTGCTCAATGGATCACGACGTGCGCGCGTCGCTCGCGGCTCGGGTCGGCCAATCAATGAAGTGAACCGGCTTCTCGACCAGTTCCGCGAGATGCAGAAGATGATGAAGAAGATGTCGCAGGGCGGGCGCATGGGCATGCCGGCTATGCCCGGCATGTTCGGAATGAGATAAAGGACCCGTTACCCGCAGTTAGTTCGCAATCCGCAGTTGTAGTTCCGAGTGCGCGCCGGATTTGCCGGATGCGCGATGAGCCCGGAGCAGTAATCAACCCCTTCAGGGAGAAGACAGGTGGTAAGAATCAGACTCCGTCGAATTGGACGGAAAAAGGCACCGGTATACCGCATCGTCGTCGCCGATTCGCAGAGTCCGCGCGACGGAAAGTTCATCGAGATCATCGGCCAGTACGCTCCCCGTCAATCCGAAGGGGGTCTCAAGGTGAATGAAGAGCGCGCGAACTACTGGCTTGGCGTCGGCGCGCAGCCGAGTGACACAGTGCGATCGCTGCTTCGCCGCGCAGGAGTTCTCCGTCGCCGTCACGAGTCGCGATTGGGGCTAGAGCTCCGCGAAACGGCGGTTCCCATATCGGAAGGCGCTGAGGAGTCGGGCGCCGCCGTATCGGCGGAGGGCGCCGAGGCGTAAGTGAGCGACCCCACGCATGCGATAGTGGGGATCGTGCGCAACGCACAGGGAATCCGCGGCGAAGTAGTGATCGAGCCGCTGACCGACAGGCCGGATGCGATCTTCGCGTCCGGCCATCGCGTTTTCCGCGCCGACCGAGATGGAATCGTGGATGACGAGCGGGCCGATTCCCTCACCGTCGAGGGAGCACGACCGTTCAAGGGCGGACTGATGGTGAAGTTCGCCGAGGTAGCCGACAGGAATGCGGCCGAGCTGCTTCGCGGTCGGCTCGTCGTGGTGCCCATCGGCGAGCTGGAGCCACCGGGAGACGACGAGGTCTACATGCACGATCTCATCGGGATGACGGTGATGCTCGACACCGGCGAGCATGTGGGAACCGTCGGTTCCCTCTATGAGCTGCCGCAGGGCCTGACGCTGGATGTGACCACCACAAAGGGAAGCGTGCTCGTTCCTTATCGGCCGGAGCTCATCGATCGGACGGATGCAGAGGCGCGCGTCGTAACGGTGAAGGCCGGAAGCGGACTGTTCGATTCCGAATGACCATGCGCATCAACGTCGTCACGATCTTCCCGGAATTTTTCAGCGGACCACTTTCGCTCAGCATTCCCGCGCGGGCGCAGGCGGCGGGCGCCGTTGAGTATCGCGTGATCGATCTCCGCGACTACACGCACGACCGCCACCGCACGGTTGACGACTATCCGTACGGCGGCGGGGCAGGGATGGTGATGAAGCCCGACCCATTCTTCGAGGCCGTGGAAGCGATCGGAGCGAAACCTCCGATCGTACTGCTCTCGCCGCGTGGAAGGGCATTCGCCCATGCCGACGCGGTGCGGTATGCGGAGGGCGACGAGCTGACGCTGCTGTGTGGTCATTACAAGGACGTGGACCAGCGTGTCGCCGATTATCTGGCGACGGAGGAGATATCGCTGGGTGATTTCGTCCTGAGTGGCGGTGAGGCAGCGGCATTGGCGGTGATCGATGCGACAGTGCGTCTTCTGCCCGGCGCGATGTCCGACATCGACAGCGCACGGGGAGACTCCTTTTTCGAGCGGGGAATCAGCGCGCCGTCTTATACGCGGCCGCCCGATTTTCGAGGATTAGTGGTGCCTGAGGTGCTGCTTTCGGGCGACCACGCGAAAATCGCAAAGTGGCGCGAGGAGGAGGGAAATCGGCTCACTGAGCGCCGGGACTCACGCATGGAAGGACGCGAGCCTGACACGTCTCGGTAGCTGCTTCGACTGTTGCGGCCAGAGAGCCGCACCATACCTTACTCGCTCTCCCGTGAATCCAAACATTTGAGCCCCGCCCAGGAAGCGATCAAGGATGCGCTCGCATCCCGCTACACCATCAACCGCGAGATCGGTCGCGGGGGGATGGCGACCGTGTATCTCGCCGACGACTTTCGTCACGACCGGGAAGTAGCCGTTAAAGTCCTGCATCCCGAGCTCGCGTCGGTGCTCGGCTCGGACAGGTTTCTGCGCGAGATCAAGCTCGCCGCGAAGCTGAATCACCCACACATCCTGCCACTCTTCGATTCCGGCGACGCCGGCGGCTTCCTCTTCTATGTCATGCCGTACATCGAGGGCGAATCGCTGCGCGAGCGGCTGAACAGGGAAAAGCAGCTGCCGCTCGACGACTCCCTGATGATGACTCGCGCCATCGCCGGCGCACTCGATTACGCGCATCGCCACGGGATCGTGCATCGCGACATCAAGCCAGAGAACATCATGCTTCACGAGGGTGAAGCGATGGTGATGGATTTCGGCATCGCGAAAGCCGTTAGCACAGCCGGAAATGAGACGCTGACGCAGACTGGGATGGTCGTCGGCACACCTGCGTACGTGAGTCCCGAACAGGCCGCTGGCGAGCTCGAGATTGATGGTCGGAGCGACGAATACAGCCTTGCGTGCATGCTGTACGAGATGCTCAGCGGAGAGCGTCCGTTCAGCGGGCCGACGGTTCAGGCCGTTCTCACCAAGCGATTCACCGATCCCGTTCCCTCACTGCGGTCGGTCATCGATGACGTTCCGGAGGAGATCGAGAAGGCGCTCACGAAAGCACTTGCCAAGGACGCCGCAGCGCGCTTCCCGACGCTCAACGAGTTCGGCAAGGCACTCTCCGTACCGACGGTGACAACTCCGACGGCCACACCAGTTCCGGAAGGAGTACAGGCGGTGAAGTCGATCGCCGTCCTCCCATTCACCAACACGAGCGCGGATCCGGAGAACGAGTATTTCACCGACGGAGTGGCCGAAGAGATCATCAACGCGCTCTCCAAGATCAAATCACTGGGCGTCGCTTCACGCACATCGACCTTTGCCTACAAGGGGAAAACCGAAGACATCCGCGAGATCGGCAAGAAGCTGGAGGTTTCGGCAATCCTCGAGGGCAGCGTGCGGAAGATGGGCAAGAAGATTCGCGTCAGTGCTCAGCTGATCAACGTTGCGAATGGATACCAGCTGTGGTCCGAGCGATACGACCGCGAGATCGAGGACATCTTCGCGATTCAGGAGGAGATCGCGCAGAACATCGTGAAGGCTCTCCGCGTTGTCATCAGCGACGAAGAGAAGCGCGCGATCGAGAAAGTGGCGACAGCCAATGTGCAGGCCTACGACTATTACCTGCGGGGCCGGAAGTTCTTCCACCAGCATCGGCGAACAAGCATCGAGTTCGCCCGGCAGATGTTCACGCGGGCGATCGAGATCGACCCGAAATACGCCCGCGCATACGCTGGCATCGCCGACTGCTGCTCGATTCTCTACATGTACTTCGACGCGCGCGAATCCAACCTGAAGCAGGCCGATTCGGCGAGCCGGAAGGCGCTCGAGCTTGACCCCCAGCTCGCCGAAGCGCACTCAGCGATGGGGCTCGCGTTCTCGCTAAGCAAGCAGTTCGCCGAAGCCAACAGGGAATTCGAGAAGGCGATGGAGCTCGATCCGAAGCTCTACGAGGCGCCGTACTTCTACGGGCGCGCGTGCCTCGCTCAGGGGAAATCCTTCGAGGCGGCGCCGCTGTTCGAGAAGGCGGCTCAGCTTCGCCCCGAGGATTATCAGGCACCCACATTCCTTGCCAGCGCCTATGCAGGTCAGGGCCGCATTCACGAGGCGAGCAAGGCGTCGCGACGAGCGGTGGCGGTGATCGAGGAGTGGCTCGACCTCAACCCCGACGACGCACGTGCGCTCAATCTCGGCGCAACGATCTGGTCGAACCTCGGAGAGACAGACAGAGCACTCGAGTGGGCTCGCCGGTCACTCGTGATCGATCCGGAGGATCCGCAGCTCCTCTACAACGTGGCGTGCGTGTACGCGATCGAAGGGATGAAGGAAGACGCGATCAGCTGCCTGGAAAGGGCGATCGACAAGGGGTACGGCCACAGAGAGTGGCTGCTGCACGATTCCGATCTGAACTCGCTTCGAAGCGACAAACGGTTTCAGGCGCTACTCGACCGCATGTAAAAGCAACGTAGAAAACCCACCATGTACTCAGCAGTGGATCAATTTGAGCGACTTCCCGAAGTTCTAACTGACGTGAAAATCTACTGAGAGAAACACAGGTCCCACGGTGAAAGGAGCCGAGGCCGCAGGTGAGGTCCGAAGGGTTCTGCTTCCTCACAACCGATCGTGCGGTTTGTCGGGATCGCCGCGGTTGCTCAGCGAGCGAATGAGGCCATACAGCATTTTTCTCACTTCCACCAACTGGCTGGTCAGAGTCACACACTGAGGGCCACTGATGGCGCGCAAGTCAAGCGCGGTCAGCAGGGTTTATCCCGCCCGGTGGCATTACCCGCCGTCGCCGCTTAACTTTGCCGATCTACACTCAACGCCTTACCCGGGCAGTAACCACCCTCGCCCAGAGCTGCATATGCATCCATTCATCGAAACCCAGAAAGAGTGGCTCCGCTCCGACGTGCCGCCCTTTCGAGCCGGCGATACGCTGCGCGTAAGCGTCCGCGTGAAGGAAGGTGACAAAGAGCGTCTCCAGGCCTTCGAAGGTGTCTGCATCGCGCGCCGTGGAAGTGGCGTCAGCGAGACATTCACCGTGCGCAAGATCTCGAGCGGAATCGGCGTTGAAAGAATCTTCCCCGTACACAGTCCGATGCTCGCGAGTGTCACTGTCGTGCGCCGGGGCCGAGTCCGTCGCGCAAAGTTGTACTACCTCCGTCACCTGACCGGAAAGGCGACGCGAATCCGCGAGCGCAAGGCTCGCGTCCAGGTCCCCGGCGCCGAGTCCTGAGAAGGACACGGTCGCGTCGCCCGGGTAGGATTCGGCGATTCGATGCGGTTGACTCCGGAACCCGATCCGCGGCCGGCTGATCTGCCGGCCGCTCCAGCGCCGAAGCGGTCGCTGACGAGCCACAGAAAACGATGGACGACGATCGAGAGGGACCTGCGGCGCACGCATGGTCCCTTGCTCGCGGGCGTGGACGAAGTCGGACGGGGGCCGTTGGCTGGACCCGTCGTCGCCTGTGCGGTGATCATGCCACCCGACATGCGGGCGATCGCCGGTGTGGATGACTCCAAGCGGCTCACCGCCGACCAGCGGACGCGCCTTGCTGTAAAGATCCGCGAGCGTGCGCTTGACTGGGCCTTGGGCGCTGCGTCGGTCACGGAGATCGAGCGACTCAACATCTATCAGGCGAGCGTGCTCGCGATGCGGCGCGCATTGGCCCGGCTCAAGATCGAGCCCAACCATGTCGTCATCGATGGAAAGAGAATGCGCACTCTTCCGGTGACGCATACCGCGGTGATTCACGGTGACGCGCGATGTTTCTCGGTGGCGTGCGCCTCGATCATTGCCAAGGTGACGCGCGACGCGCTGATGGTGCGTCTCGCGCGACGGTATCCTGCGTACACGTGGGACAGGAATGTTGGCTACACAACGCGCGCTCACATCGCCGGCCTCGACTCACACGGCATCACGCCGCATCACCGGCGCAGCTTCTTCCGCGTCAGCCAGCTCGTGCTGGCACTCGACTCTCTTCCGTCGGACGATGCGATCATGATCGCCGCCGACGCCCTTCCAGAGCAGCAGCTTCTTTCCTGACGCGTGAGCGCGCCCCTGGTCGGCGTGATAATGGGTTCGCGCTCCGACTGGGAGACGATGCGTCACGCGGTCGACACGCTCGACGCCCTCGGCGTTCCGAATGAGACGCGCGTAGTATCGGCGCATCGTACACCTGATCTACTCTTCGAGTACGCCGAATCAGCGGCAAAGCGAGGCCTCGAGGTGATAATCGCCGGCGCGGGCGGCGCGGCACACCTTCCTGGAATGGTTGCTTCCAAGACGGTTATCCCAGTGCTCGGCGTTCCGGTGGAATCGAAGTCATTGCAGGGCATCGATTCGCTGTTGTCGATCGTGCAGATGCCGGCCGGCGTTCCTGTCGGGACTCTCGCGATCGGACGGTCCGGCGCGGTGAACGCTGCACTTCTCGCGGCGGAGATCATCGGCAACAAGGATCCCGGCATAAGGCGGGCGATCGAGACATTTCGCGAGACGCAGACGCAGGCGGTGCTCGATAACCCGGACCCCGCCAAAGAGTGAAGGTTGGAATCCTCGGCGCCGGCCAGCTGGGGCAGATGCTCGCACTCGCTGGACGCCGACTTGGAGTGGAGTGCCGATTGCTCTCGCCCGATCCCCACGCACCCGCCGGACAATTCGCCGAGCTAATCGTCGCTGACTATGCGAACGAAGCGGCGTTGGCTCACTTCGCCGAAGGGCTCGACGTCGTCACCTACGAATTCGAAAGCATTCCGGTAGAGGCGGTCGAGTTTGTCGCGGGGAAGGTTCCGGTACGTCCCCCTGCCGCCGCCCTCAGGACAGCACAGGATCGCGCCGAGGAGAAGAAGGCCTTTGCGCGGATCGGTATGCCGGCCGCGAGCTACACGATAGTGGATGTGAGCCGCGACTTGCGCGCTGCAGCAGAGACGGTGGGGTTGCCGGCGCTCCTCAAGACTCGCCGCCATGGATACGATGGAAAGGGTCAGATACGGATCGATTCCCTCAGCGACCTCGAGCGGGGTTGGGTGTCGCTCGGCGGAATGCCTTCGATACTGGAAGAGATCATCCGCTTCGATCGAGAGCTGTCGTTGATCGCCGTTAGAGGCGGGGCAGGTGAGGTCGAGTTCTATCCACCGGTAGAGAATTACCACAGCGAAGGGATGCTGCGTTTTTCTTTCGCTCCCGCTCCACGAATGGATTCACAATCGCTCGAGCGCGCTCAACAGCTCGTCCGCAGGTTGCTGGAAGATCTCGACTACACTGGAGTCCTGGCGCTCGAATTGTTCGAGAAAGGTGGCGAGCTGATCGCGAACGAGTTCGCGCCGCGAGTCCACAATTCCGGGCATTGGACGATCGAAGGGGCGGACACGAGCCAATTTGAGAATCATCTCCGAGCCATCACCGGCATGGAGCTTGGGTCAACCGACCCGTGCGGAGTGTCCGGCATGGTCAACGTGATTGGGAGGGAGCCGGATGTCGCACGCCTGCGGGAGATTCCCGGCGTTCACGTGCACATGTACGGGAAAGCGGCTGCGCCGCGCCGAAAGCTGGGTCACATTACCGTCGTTGCCGATGATGGGGACGGAATGCGCACGGCGATCGCCCGCGTTCGCGCGGTACTGGCGCGGGTCTGAGGGCCGCCCCCGCCGTCGTTCAAACTTTCCGGCTGCCGCGGATGTCAAAACGCCATTCACAATTCACTGACTTCCGACAATGACTACTAGATCAGTCCCTGGCCTTGTAATGGTTTTGGCGACGCTTGTTACAGCCCCTCAGGCCTCCGCGCAGCGTGACCGTCGTGACAACGCAGCTTGGCTCGAGGACTGCCGGCGCTCGGGTGGGTGGCGTGATGAGCGTCCATACTGCGAGGTACGGGAGACTGGATCGCGGGCTCCGCGTGGCACGCTCACCGTCGACGGAATGCGCAATGGCGGTGTGTCAATCGTCGGATGGGATCGCGATAGCCTGCACGTCATTTCCCGCATTCGTGTAGAGGACAGAGATGGCCGTGACGCGCGGGACATCGCGTCTCGCCTGCGAACGACGATCAGCGGCTCAACCGTTCGTGTCGAGGGACTTCGCGACATGGGGCGGGGGTCCTGGAATGTGAACCTCGTCATCTACACTCCGCGCCGGTCCGATGTAGACGCAGAAACCTCGAATGGACCGATGACAGTCGAAGACCTCTCCGGAGATCTTCGTGTACGTACGTCAAACGGACCGCTGGCGCTGAGGAACGTTGCCGGTACGGTATACGCGCGAACGTCGAATGGACCACTCGACATTTCGCTGTCCGGAAGCAGGTGGCAGGGTTCCGGTCTCGACGCGCGGACCTCGAACGGTCCGCTCACACTCAGAATTCCGGATGGCTATTCGGCACACCTCGAGGCGGGGACTACCAACGGTCCGCTTAGTCTCGGATTTCCGGTGACCGTTGTTGGCCGGATCGGCAAGGAAATCTCGACCGATCTTGGGTCGGGTGGTCCCACAATTCGGGCCTTCACGACCAACGGTCCGCTTTCGATAGACAGGCG
>WNGF01001759.1_pt1 | contig 31362 bp, 26 predicted proteins | sample 5400641 | NCBI WGS metagenome assembly WNGF01 (sample SAMN13153371, study PRJNA577476) | soil metagenome | isolation source: 80 cm soil or saprolite under grassland replicate 2 | place: USA:California | collected 2016-06-15 | reverse complement strand
GGAGTTCCTCGGCACGCTCTTCGCGGCCCTGCTCGGCGCGCTCTCGATCACCAGTGAGATCCGCCACGGGACGATCCGGCCGACCTTCCTGTTCACCCCGCGGCGCGGTCGCGTGGTCGCGGCGAAGGTCTCGGTGAGCATCCTCATCGGGGCCGGGTTCGGGCTCGTCGCCGGAGCCGTTGCGGCAGCCGTAGGCACGGCAGCGCTTCGGACCCGAGGGATCGACGTGCGGCTCGACGGGGGCGACGACGCGCTCCTCGTCTTGGGGGCCGGTGCGGCGGGCGCGCTGTGGGCGGCGATCGGCGTCGGCGTGGGCGCGCTCGTACGCCACCAGGTGCCGACGATGATCGGTATCTGCGCGTGGCTGCTGTTCGTGGAGGGCCTGCTGGCCGGCGATCTCGTCGGCCTGGGCGAGGTCGGGCGGTATCTGCCCGGCGCGGCCGCAGCGGCGATCAGCGGGCAGGAGCCGGGGACGCTGCTCGCGCCGGCGGCCGGCCTCGTCCTGCTGGCCCTCTACGCCGCCGTCGCGGCCCTGGCCGGCTGGTTCGCGACCTCCCGCCGGGACGTCGTCTAGGGGATCCTCGGAGGGAAGCACGGACATGGCCGACACGAAGGACGGTGGGGGCAAGCACGGGCCGTCGATGAGCCATATCAGGGTCCTGATGGCCACTCCCCTGTACCGGATCCTCACCTCGCGGGTCCTGGCCCCCTGGGCTTTACAGGGCATCCGCCCGGAGGGGGAGGTGCTGGAGGTCGGGCGGGCGTGGGTGCCATGGCGGCCCATCTTCTGAAGACGACGCCCCGGTTGCGGATGGTGGTGACCGATTACGACTCCGCCCTGGTGGCCATCGCGGAGCGCTCTCTCGTGCGGTTCTCCGGGCGGGTGGTCGTCGCGTGCGTCGACGCCTGCGACCTCCCGTTCGACGACGACCGCTTCGACGTCGTTTTGTCGTTGGCGATGTTGCACCACACCGGCGACTGGCGCCGCGCCGTGGGCGAGGCGATCCAAGTGCTGCGTCCGGGAGGCCGCCTCGTCGGCTATGACCTGCTGGAGGGCGCCTTGCTACATCATGGGCGCCGGCCCGGGACCATGATGCGACGCGGCCAGCTCGAGGAGACCCTGGGCAAGCTGCCGGTCGCCGGTGCTCGCATACGGCCCGCCTTCGCGAGCCATGTCCGCTTCCTCGTAACAAAGGATTCCAACGTGTCTATCACGCCCAAGGAGCGCAGACATGCCGGTACATAGCCGCTCAGAAGCGAGCACGGACATGGCCGGCACAGACGACGCCGGCGGTGAGGGCCGGCCGTCGAGGATCCACGTCACCGTGATCATCCAGAACCGGTACACGTTCGACACCGAGGTGGTGACCGGGAAGCAGATCAAGGAGAAGGCCAGCATCCCAGCCGGCTTCTTTCTCCATCGCCGGGCGAAGGGCGGGAACGAGCCGATCCGCAACGACGAGCCGGTCGAACTGCGCAACGGCGATCACCTCTTCGCGCGGCCACCTTCGAACGCCTCATGACCGAGGAGGACTTCGCGCAGGCGGTCGCGGCGTTGGCCGCCGTCCGTCCGCTGTGAGCGTGATCTCGCCCCGTCTGGCCGAGTCGTGGCGGGCGCGCGTTCTCGACTACGTGGCGCTCACCAAGCCTCGGATCATGCTGCTCCTCCTGATCACCGCGGCCGGGGGGGCGCCGCCGCTCGCGGGGTCCCTCCGATCGGCGCACTCTGGCCGCAGCGTCGAGCTGTTCATAGGCGGCGCTGCGTCCCAGCTCCACCGGGTGCGCGTGATGTCCGTGTACCGCAGCCCAGCTCGATCGCGGCGTGCAGCAGGCCGCGTTCAAGCTGGTCGATACGGCTGACGACCGCGACATCACCCAGTGCCGCCGCGATCGGCGATGGCACGGGCACGTCGAGCGGGCGGCTGTGGACACCGTGCCCGATCGCTGCCGATGGCCGCTGTGTCGCGGCCCGCTCACGCCAGTCGCCACCCACCGTTACGACGACTGGGTCGGCCGCAGCCTGAGCAGCTCGAAGTGCATGCCGTCGGGGACCAGCCAGCGGCCGCCCCAGGTAAAGCCCCAGCGCTCGAAGATACGGACCAGGCGAGGGTTCTGGTGTGGTGGCAGCCCTTGCGGGTTGGCGCTGGCGTTGAGGTCGATCGCCGAGCCCCAGGCGTGGTGGGCGATGGTCGGCCCCGGGTCGCCGGCGATCACCCGCGCGGCATAGCAGCCCGCATAGTCCCCAGGGTCGACCAGGTTGGCGAGCCCGCGGTGGGCGACCTCGGCCAGCGCACCGCGCAGCTGCGGGATCACCGCCCGGTTGCAGGTGACCCGCCCCAGGATCGGCACCCGCGCGGTGACGATGTGCCGTGTCACCCAGGCGGAGTCGATGGTGAGCCAGCCGCCAGGGGCGGGCACCGGCTTGGCCGCAAACTCGCCCAGCAGCGCCTTCTCCAGCGCCTGCGGCAGCGCCGCGTCTCCTTGCCGCAGCCAGGCCGCCTGCCCCGGCCCCCGGACCCGCAGCCGCGCACCTGGCGGGAGGACCGCGCGGATGCGGGTCGCCAGTGTCTGCCACGGCGTGCCCGGTGTGGGCTCGACGAGCAGGTAGCGGTCGATGGTCTGGCCGAGCGTGGCCGCCGCTCTTCGCGAGACCAGCAGCTCGTGCGCGCCGATGTCCTGGTCCGCCACGACGCCGGCGATCCGCAGTGTCCGACGCTCCCGGGCGTTGTCTGGGGGTGCGCCGGATCCCACGGGTCGGCCGAGCTGCAGCATGCCGCCTGGCCCCAGGCGCCGCAGCCGCGCGGAGGTTGCGCCAAGGATCGCCTGGCCCCGCTCCAGCGCCGCAAGCAGGCTCTGGTCGGCGGCGGGCAACAACGGCGCCAGCGCCTGCGGTGCGGCCGCGGCCAGGTCCAGCGGGATCGCCATCCCCGCCCGGGGCCGGTCCACTATCTGGCCACGCCCATCCAGGGACTGCGTCAGCCACACGGTCCCGCTGACCACCGCGACGGCGCGCCGCACGCCGGGAAGCGCGCCGACCCGCGCCGCGAATCCAGACGGCAGCCGGCTGGGTGTCCACACCAGCATCACGCGCGGGATCTCCCGCGTCGGCGCGGTGGTCGCGTCGCCAGCACCAGCTGTCGGCTCGGTGGGCGGTGATGTTGGCCGATGCGGGCTCGTGGCGCTGCAGCCAGCGGCCAGCAGGCAGGCTGCCAGCCCCAGCGCCACGATCGACCGCATCGACACCCCACACATCTGAGCCCGGCGCTCATGCTCTCACGGACCATCGACCGGCGAGCAAGGGGTCCTGCGGGAGCGGCTGGTAGCCACCGCCCGCCGTAAAGTGCTGACGGCCATCGACATTGGTTCTGCGGCAAGCCCCTGGAGGCTCCGTCCGTACCGACAGAGCCTCCGGGCCTGGTCGATCTGGCGCCGCGGGCGAACCGGAGCGAGCGCCTCTGCTTGCTTCAGAAGTTGGCGAGCCCCTTGGGCCTGACGATCCACAGCCCGCTGGTGATGTCGCTGGCCAGGATCAGGTCGTGGGCGGAATCGATGAACACCCCCCACACCAGCGGCGGCGACCCGGGCGGGACGAACTGGCCGAGCTGGCGGGAGACGCCCTGGTCGTTCATGGTCCACCACACCACCCCGTCGGAGTACCACGACGAGAAGAACTGGTCGCCCCCGGTGACCTCGGTGTTGTGGACGGTGAAACTGCCGTCGCTGCGGGTGGAGCGGCTATCGGGCGTCGAGAACGTGCCCAGGAACGCCGGGTGCTGAGGGTCGCTGTTGTCGTACACGTAGGCCTCGCCCCAGCCGTCCAGCCCCGGCTCGCCCGGGCAGTCACTGGGGGAGAAGTCCTCGGGGTTGATCACCAGCCACCGACCGCCCCTGGCAAGAGTCATCGAGTGGTTGTCGCCGTCCTCGTCGGGCGGGACGATCTTGGTGTCGCTGACCACCGCCGGCGCGGTCGGCGTGGCGATGTCGAGGTGGACGGTGCCGGCGTCCCAGTAGGACACGTACAGCGAGCTGCCGCCGTCGGCGAAGCGGGCGCTGTGGGCGAACTGGAACGGCAGGCAGCCCAGCCCGCCTTGCGGGTCCAGGCCCAGCGACCAGTTGGTGATCGCCTGTGGGGCGGCCGGGTTGGTCGCGTCGATGATGTGGATGGCCACGGCGCCGCCGGTGTTGAGGTGGTCGATCAGGTTGCGGGCGCACACGGCCAGGACCTGGCCGTCGCCGCGCTGGACGGCGTCGATCTCGTGGCAGCCGATGGTGCCCTGCGGCAGGTCCCAGTGGGCGAGCAGGCGCGGCTGGGCCGGGTGGGTCACGTCGAAGAAGCGCAGGCCCGGCACCACCTCGGCCTCGTGGCCGCTGCCGAAGCAGGCCTGGATGCCGACCACGGCGAGCGCGCCGGTGAATGACGAGGTGTGCATGTCCCGCACGGTCACGTCCTCGGCGCGGGTGAACGGCGGGTTGGGCAGCGTGCTCACCACCTGCGGGTGCCGCGGGTTGGAGATGTCCACCACCTGCACGCCGTCGCCACCCTGGCGCTGCGCCCCGCAGCGGCTGCCCACGTAGGCAAAGCTGCCGTGCGCGAACAGGTCGCCGTAGTCGCCGAAGCCGTCCAGGCCAGAGTGGCCGACGAGCTTGAAGTTGTCCAGCGTGGCCGCGGCCGGCTGGCCGCTGGCGGTCGCCTGGAGCCGCTGCACCAGGCGGTCCAGGCGCTGGTCGGGTCCGAGCGGACGCTGCGGCGCGGAGCTGGCAGGGGTGGCCGCGCCGAGCAGCGCCAGGACAGCGAGCAGGACGGTGATGGTGGTCCACGATCGTCGCATCGCGCTTCCCCCTTGCGTCGTTGCGGTCGGAGCGAAGGCCGATGGGTGTGGGGCAGAACGCCGGTTGCACCTGATATGCGATCTGGTTCGTTTGCGGAGCCTATCAACACATTCCTCGGCTCTGGTAGGGCTTCAGTCAAGCAGGCCCGCCCACCCGTCTTCTGTGTGAGTCCCGCGTCACTGGCGACCGGGACGCCGATGATGGATCCACGCCAGAACATCTTCTTCCGGCCCTTCTGGCAGCTGCACTTCTACGAGGTGTCGTGTGCGCAGAAGGGACGTCTACCTCAAGATCGAGAAGCTCCCCGGCTACCGCCCGGTCGCGCCCGAACCCGAGGAGCACATGCTCTACGAGCGCGACTGCATGCGCGGCGAGGCCACGAGGACGGGCGGATCCCGCCGGCCGAGACCGGTGCCGGTTCCACGCCACGACCGGTGTCGTGCGTGTGGTGATGGGCGGTCAGCCGACCGCGAAGGTGGAGATCCGCGACAACGTCTTCGACCCCAGCGCTGGGGACGTGGTCGACCCGCGCGGGCTGAGCCCGGCGGAGTCGTTCGTCGCCGACACCGTGGTGCCGCCGGTCGGGCTGCTGCCCGACCCGGACTGCGAGGCCCAGGCGTCTGACCGCCTGAGGCGAGCCGGTCGTCCCGCCGGTGTCGGTCTCGCCAGCCCGGTCTTCCTCGACGACTCGGACTACCCGACGCCTGACCCGCTGACCGGCTCTGCCATCCCGGAGGGCAACGGGCACCAGGCGTGGTTCAGCTCCAACAATCAGTTCATCCTGGGAACCGACGAGGACTTCTCGCCGACCCGCACCAACTGCCGCATCGAGATAGGCCCGAACGCCGGCGCCACGCCGTGCGGCGAGTTCGGCTGGACGGTCCCACTGGCAACCCAGTTCCCGAGTGGCTTCTCGGGAACCACGGTCTGGGGCGGCTCGGGCTGCGAGGAGGACGTCGACGGCAACGGCGCCGGCGACCGCGCCGAGGTGCTCGCCAACTACACCAAGGCGCAGACCGGCGCCGACGCGATCGTGTTCAGCCGCGGGGTCTGCTTCTTCTCCAAGAAGGTCGAGACCGGCGAGCTCGCCGGCTACAAGATGGTGTTCGTCAGCCAGAGCCACACCGGCAGCCGCAACGGGCTGCTGCCCGACAGCTTCATCTGCGGCGGCCAGGGCAGCCCCGTCCTCGGGCAGGCGTCGGGCTCCTGCATCGGCCACCGGGCCATGCACCTGCTGTTTGACGATGCGCCCGCCTACAGCGGCGGTGACACGCTGGACATGCCGGCCAGGGGCACCCTCGGCGCGCGCCTGTTCGCGCAGGGCGGGGTGTTCGACGGGTGGGGCTACGTCCATCTGTTGAACGCCGCCACGCTCCAGGAGATCGACGCCTATGCCGTGCCGGAGGCGCTGGACCCGGCCTTCCAGACCGGCTTTGGCAACCTCACCGTCCACGAGGTCCGGACCGACCCCCGCGCCAACGTGGACCTGGCCTACACCTCCTACTACTCTACGACGCCGGCTTCCGGGTGGTCGGCCACTTCATCGACCAGGGCGGCAACGACTTCTGGGGGATCGAGCCGATCCAGCTTGGGAACCGCGGGCAGCCGCTGGTCCCGGCCAGCGACCGCGACTTCGGCCTGTACCTGTTCCGCTACACCGGCCAATAGCCCACGCGCGAAGCGACGCAACCGGCGCCGGCCCCGTCATGGGCCGGCGCCGCCGATCAGCAGGGCCTGGCCGCAACGGGGGGAGGCCGGCGCCGGCCTCCCCCCGTTGCGGCTACCTACCCTTACCTCTACTCCGCCGATTCTGCGATGCGGACCGCGTCGCCGAGGTCGGAGTTCCCCTCAAGGAAACGAATCCCATTGACCTCGTCGGCGTGCGGCCCGGTGTAGCGAAGGACCAGGAGTCCGTTGCGGATGTCGACGACGTAGATCAGGCCGTCCCTGATGATTGGGAAGCTCCACATCACGACCTTGTTCGGCCCCCTTGACAGGGCCGGGTCCTCGTTCGCCACGGCTGGCAGCGGGGTGGGCGAGAACCAGCCGGCCTGGCTCGGCAGGCCCGGGTCGGACACGTCAATCGCCTGCAGGCCACCGGAGTGCCACGAGTCAAGGACGAGGTTCTGGGTCGGCGTGGGGTTGTGGGAGGAGTACGAGGTCACCTCGTTCTCATCCGGCGCGGGCGTGTAGGCGGTGGTGTTCTGCAGGAGCTTGTACTCGCCGAGCAGGCGCGGCTGGCGTGGCTGGGCGATGTTCCAGGTGCGCATCCAGCCCCACGGCCAGCCAAACGACGGGGTGGTGAAGGTCCCGTAGACCTCGTCGATGGTGATGGCGAACGGCCGGCCAGGCAGCGGCACCGCCGAGTGGCTCTCCGCGCAGCCGGCGGGGGTGTGGCCCGCACAGTGCGGCCCGGTCCCCCAGGTCGGGAACGGCACCGTCGTCAGCAGGTCGTCGTTGAGCGAGGCGACCGTGCCGGCGGGGATCTGGTTGTTGGCGACCTTGCTGGTGTCCAGCACGCCGAACCCCCCGCGCAGGTAGGCCAGGTAGGTCCGCGTCCCGTCCACCGACGGCGTCATCGAGTGCAGCGCGAGGTCGAAGTCGTAGTTGGCCGGATTGGATGCACCGGGGAACAACTGGTTCCAGTTGCCCTTGGCGAGCTCGGTGAAGATGCCCTCGCGCGCACGGCTGATGTCGGTGATGACCAGGTTGGCGGTGGCGGGGTTGGCCGAGCTTGTTGGCGTCGACAGCCACAGCAGCGCCCGCGCCGGGTTCTTGGGGTCCAGCCACAGGTACATCTCGTGCGGCTTGCGTGTTGGCACATAGGTCGACACCAGCGCCGGGTGGGTCGGGTCGGTGAGGTCGAAGAAGCGGATCCGCCAGGTGTCAGGGCTGGGCGGACAGGCGTGGATCACCGTGCTGCAGCGGAAGTACATGACCATCAGCAGCTTTTGCTGCGGCCACACGCGCAGCTCCCGCGAGGTCTGCCCCTGGTTGGTGTCGGTCACGAACTCCTCGCCGAACTCCCCGACCACGGTCGGGCTGGCGGGGTCGGCGACGTCGACGATCTGGATCCCGGGATGCGGGTGCGGGCAGGAGTCGATGTTCTCCGCTGCCCGTGGGTCGCCGACGCCGCAGCGGCTGGAGCCGTCGGTGCGGTTGCCGACGTAGACAAAGTGGTCGTAGACGGCGAGCGCGGCGTTCATCCCGCGGGCAAACAGCGGGTTGGCGCCCACGAGCGTGAAGTTGGACGAGGTGCCCGGGGTCCCACCGCCCGCCCCGACGCCCACGTCGGCGCGGGCGGCCGTCGGCGTGGCCAGGCCGAAGACGAGCAGGGCCAGCCCGGCCAGCAGTTTCCGCTTCATCGCTACCTCCCTGCGACTGACGACCAATGTCGGTGGATGCCACTCCCCATTCGGAGCCTCGTTTTCTGTTCCGCCACGCTCTGGCCCGACAACTGCTCTCCATGACCGCACCCGGCCGGCGGTCGTTGTGGCCAAGGATCCTGGAGGTGGGCGACGGATTCGCCCACCTCCACGTGTGCGGTCACCGCGGCTCAGCCGATGGTGAACTCCTGGGTCTGCGGGTTGAGGTGGCCAAGGACCAGCGCCCCCGCCAGGCGCGGGTCACTGACCCGGAAGACGTTGAGGCCTTGGTGATCTCGGACTCGAAGACGAAGTTGTTGTACCAGTACGACGACCACGCGCCGCCAAGCTGGGTGGGGACAAGCGGCGGCGGGTCCGACCAGGCCACCGTCACCGGGTTGGCCGGGTCGGTGAAGTCGGTGACCCACGTGCCGGCCTGGTAGTTGCCGCTGACCGCCACGTGGCGGCCGCTGCGCAGCGGCACGATGTTGTAGTTGTGGATGGTGCAGTTCTCGTCGGCGCTCTGCGGCCGGGGCAGGGTCCACTGGCCGAGCTTGGCGCCGCTGGCGGTGTCGTAGAAGAACATGCTCTTGTGGGTGTCGGTCTGGACCACGTTGCCCTGCGGCAGCGGCACCGTACTGCCGTTGGCCTGGCAGAACGGTGCCCCGCCGCCACCGGGCTCCCAGCCAAGGACGAGCACCTTGCCGTCCCAGGTGAACCCGGCCGAGTGCCACCGGCCCACGTGCCCGTCCACGCCCGGCTCCTGAATCGTGTAGAGGAACTGCGGATCCTCGAGCGATCCACCCCGCGGCGCGCCGATGCTGAACACGTTGGTGGTGTCGGCGCTGGCGCAGGCGGCCAGGTTGACGTCACCCAGGATCACGGCCGCGTCGTGGCAGCCGGTGCGCACGGTCGGGTCGGTCGGTCCGGCGAGCGGCTCGCGGTGGATGAGGCTGGCGCCCGCCGGGTCGTCCAGCGGCACCGCGATGACGTCCATGAAGTCGCCCAGGGCGTTCTGGCCGGCAAGGTCCAGGCCCACGCCGCAGCCGGAGCTGCTGGAGTTGTTGCTGTAGACGATCAGCCGGCCGTCCGAGATGCCGGCCACCGTCAGCGTGTGCGAGCCGCACGGCAGCTCGACCGCGGCCACCAGCTGGGGGTCGGCGGGGTTGCTGATGTCGAAGACGTGCACGCCCTCCCAGCCCGCGGGCACCACCTGCCCGTCACAGTCGCGCGCCGTGGTCTTCTTGGAGTTCCACGAGCGGACCAGGACGTTCTGCCAGACGACGATGTCGCCCTGGTCGCCGTTGCAGTGGGTCCAGGAGACCAGCTGCGGGTCGCCCGGCCCGGTGATGTCGATGATCCGGAAGCCGTCGTAGTTGCCGTTGAAGGCCAGGTTCCCCCAGAAGGCGATGTCGGAGTTGATGGTGCGTTGGCCGTCCGGCACCTCGAACGTGCCGGGCTGGGGGCTGTGGCCCAGCGCCTGGATGTTGCGGGTGTGCGGCCGCGTCGCATGGTCTGCCGACGCCGGAAGCGCGGCGCCCACCACCAGGGCCAAGGCCGCCATGAGGCTGAGCGCCGTCCAACGGATACGAGATCGCAGGGTCCGAGGTCGCACGCCACCCACCTCCTTGTGGGTCAACGACAGGGCCTCGACGTCGGGGATGGTGGGCCGCGCGCAAGCGCGGGCCCGGGGCACATGGCGACCGGGCAGGCCACGTATGGGGTGGTGTAGCGCCAGAGGGTCTCGGGTGGCTCAAGCACCGACGTTTCCATCCGAAGCCAGCCCCACAAAGAGAGACATTCTATCCTAACGGTGATGTTCACGGTCAAGAGCGCATACTCTCCCGACTCGGTTCGCAGTCCAGGCGCGCCGAGGCGAACGTCGCGCAGGGAGGAAGCGGGGAGGACGCCAAAGCGGCTGTCCTCCCCACGCGTCGGCGCTACGTGGTCCGCTTGAGGATCCACAGGCCGGAGTTCATGTCGCTTGCGTACACGAGCCTCGTCGAGGGCTCGTAGGCCACCCCCCAGACCTGCGTGGTGTTGGTGAGCGTGTTGCGTTGCGCCGGCTTGACCGGGTTCTGCGCGGCCGGCGGCACGAAGTACGCCACCTCCGTTGGATTGCGCGGGTCCGTGGTGCTGACCACGCGCACGCCGTCGGTGTACCACGACAGGTAGACGTCGCTGCCGACCACCAGCGGGTTGTGGATGACGTAGTCGCCCGCGCCGGGGTCGGCCAGGCCAAACGAGTGCTGCGTGTGGAACTCGCCGATCTGCACCGGGTGGGCCGGATCCGACTCGTCCAAGACGCGCATGTACCCCCAGCCCGGCACCGTGCCGGTACCGAAGCTGGTCTTGCAGAAGTCCTCGTCGGCGGTGAACAGCAGCTTGCGCTGGTCGTCGTAGCTGGTCGAGTGCGCGTCGCCGTCCTCGTTGGGCTGGTAGGTGAAGCGGCCCAGGAAGCGCGGCCGTGCCGGGTCGGCGACGTCGAGGCTGATGAAGCCCGCGTCCCAGTAGGAGACAAACAGCGTCCTGCCATCCTCGGACGGGTCCATCCCGTGGCCGAACGAGGTCGCGAAGCAGCCTTGCCCCAGCGCCGGGTCCAGCCCGAGATCCTTGCGGATGCCGAAGCTGGACACGAACGCCGGATGGGCCGGATCGGTCACGTCGACGATCCACGCGTCGCCCCGACGCGCGCGGTCGCGCAGCGTCACGCCGTCCGCCTCGACCTGCTCGGCGCGGGGAACGCTGGCGTAGACGAACGTCCTGCCCAGGTCGTCGCGGTCGCCCACCTCCAGCTCATGGAAGCCGCGCGTGCAGCAGCCGGTGTCGAACACCGCCAGCAGCCGCGGCGCGGCCGGGCGAGTGACGTCCCACAGGCCCAGCCCGCGCTTGCCGGCGGCCGCCGGGTCGGTGCGGAACACGTCGCAGACCTGCAGCCCGACCGCGGCGATGTCGCGGCCGGCGAGCGGGCCGTACCTGGCGGTGTAGACCACGACGTCCTCGTGCGAGGCGCCCGGCACCTCCAGGTTCGCGACCACCGCCGGCCGCGCCGGGTCGCGCGCGTCGACGACGGCGACGCCGCCGCTTGGGCAGAACTGCGGGTGCGAGGAGTCGAAGAAGCCCCAGCGCCCGATGTAGGCGAACCGCTTGTAGGCGAAGACGTCGCCGTTGAAGCCGCGCGCGCCGAGGTCGTGTTGGCCGACGGCGACCATGTTCAGCGCCGACCCGCTCTTGGTCCCGCCGCCGTAGGTCTTGCCGGACGAATCCAGGAAGTGCTGCTCGTTGGGGAGTAGCTCGTCGTTTGGCGCTGCGACCGAGAGCGGGGTCACGGCGAGCACCAGGGCCGCGAGGCTGAGCGCGATCAACGCCCTCCGCATGTCCCTCTCCCTCACTGGTGGATGGCGCTGCTATGGACGCATGTGAATGGGTGCGACGCAACCACATCCTCGCGCCTCAACAGCAAACGGCCGACGAGGCTCGCGTTCGTGCCGACCTTCAGCGCTCTTCACGACAGCTGCTCCGCTGCTCCAAGACGCGCCTGGTTGATGCTCATCAGTGAACGTCGCGGTGGCCCCGCAGGCCACGTTCGCCGCGATTGCGGTGGGCTTCATCAGGCCGGGCTCACCGGGACCGATCAACGCATGGATCCAGCGCCGAGGATGATGTCCTGCTCGCCGTGGCGGGCGCCGGGCCGGCGCCCGCTCGCTAGTCGCGGCACGGATCGTGTTCGTCGTTGCGCGGCGCGACCGCGCGGCCAGGGAGGACTGTGAGCGGTAGGCCACCCCGCCACATTTTGGCCGCTTGTCTGCGGCGCGGGCACCGGGCTCGGTCGTCCGGGCCCGGCTCAGCGGGGCCAGCGACGGGCACGGCACAGTCCGGCTCACCGTCGCGCTCTCGGCCGGTCTGGGCGGTGTCTGCCGCTTGTCGGCACTACCCGGCTGGCAGGCAGTGGGCCTCAAGCGCACACCTACGCGTGCCCGGCGCTAAGGTCGCCACCGGCGGTGGATCTACACGATCGGTGGGACGCTCGCCTTCGCGCTGGTGCAGGCCCGACGCGGCGCCGCGGGTCGCCTGGCCCGCCCGCCGAGCCGATGGCCCGGCCGCGGAGCACGCGCGGCGACGTCGCGTGGTCGGCAGTGGCTGACTGCAGCGTCCCAGGCGGTCGCTGGACCTTCGTCTCCCGAAAGGCGGGCCAATCGCCTCTAATCACACTCGCCGCCGAGGCCAAAGGCTACCGGGGAGTGGCTGCCATGTGGGCAGGTTGAGTCTCAGGCTGGCGGGTAACGGAGCCACCTATGACCGGAGAAGGGAGTTCGCGATGCTACGGCGAGTGGTGGGTGTGGCGTTGCTCACGACAGGGCTGGTGCTCGGCGCGGCCGCCCCTGGGATCGCCCAGGACGTCGCCCCTGGCGGCGGGAACGATTTCGGGCAGCATGTGGCGGGCATGGCGCCGGAGCATGCCATCGCGCATGGGGCCGACTTCGGAGCGTGTGTCAGCGCCATGGCCCGCAGGCTGGATTGCCCGCACACCCATCCGTAGGACCGGACACCCTGGGTGCCCCTCGCGGTGCCCGTCGAGGCCCACCACCACAGTGGGTGCCCGGGTCTGCTCTGCGGACGGTGTCAGCGTGGCGGGTGGCGTGCGAAGCGGCGCAGGCGCAGTGCGTTGCTCACCACGCTGACGCTGGACAAGGCCATGGCGGCCCCGGCGATGATGGGGTTCAGCGGGCGGGCGGCGGCCAGCGGGATCGCCGCGGTGTTGTAGCCGAACGCCCATACCAGGTTCTGCACGATCGTCCGGCAGGTCCGCCGCGACACGTCGATGAAGATCCGACCACTGGACGGTCGCGGCCGACGCCTTCATTGCCTATGGCAAGGGCCGGCACCGTGCGGGTCTGAACTTCAGCGATCGCATGACCTACGCCGTGGCCAAGCTTGCGGGCGAGCCCCTGCTCTGCCTTGCGACGACTTCCCGCCCGGATCTTGAGCTCGCGGAACGTTTGCGCGTGTCGGCGATACACCCTCACATATGTGCTGCAGTGACGCCTGTGGGCGCCAGAAATAGGTCGCGGGGTGCTGAGAGGGAGTTCGTCAAAGACGCGCGGTACCGTGTCCGGCTCGCCAAGACAGCCACAGGGCCTGGAACGGCCTCGCCTTCGGCGCCGCGGCCGGGACCCTGCACCCGGCCGCGGACCGGCCGTTGCCGCGGCCAGCCGGCTGATCCCGCGGCGCTCGACGGCGCGCGTCAAGGGCGCTTGGCGGTCCTTCGGACCGGCCCGCTGGGCCGCCCTTGACCCGGGCGCCGGCGCCGCGGGCCGTGGACACACGCCGCCCCCCGGTGGGGCGACGGCAGGCCGCCCGGCCGCGACCCGAGCGATTCCGCGGTAATCAGCCCTCGGTGATTTCGGCCGGAATCATCACCGCGAGCTTCACAGGAGCTGACATGACGGTTCGCCGCACGGCTCACCGATGCTGGTCAGCGACACCGACCAGGATCCCAGCAAGTCAAGCGTATCCGTGCCACACCCGCCGCCCGCACCTGGCGATCAGGTTGCTCTGTGCGGTCGAGCGCTTCCAGCCGGCCGGCGTCGCCACGGTCCTCGTGGTCGTCCGGGCTGGTCGGGTTTGCCGCCGCAACTTTGGCGCACCTGAGGCCGGCACGACGGGCGCCGTGGGCGCCAGCGAGGCTGCTTGTCGGGTGTCACCGTCGGGCGTGCCGGTTGGTCGGGTGCCCGGGGAGCGGGCGGGCTCCACGACAGGGTCTCGGCGCTGGCGCGCAGGTAGACGCCGGCCGGGGTGAGGCCGGCAAGCGTCCCGCAGGCGAGCCGCCAGCGGGCCCTGCCATTGTGCGATGCGTCCGAACTGGGCGGACACGCGGACCAGCCGTTGGGTTCGGGCTCGCCGGGCCTGGTCGTAGGCGGCCAGTGCGGCCGGCACATCGGCTTGGCGGTTGGCGCTGGCGGCCAGGGTGACGGCGTCCTCCAGCGCCAGGCGTGCGCCCTGCCGGAGGTCGGGGGTCAGGGCATGCGCGGCGTCGCCGAGCAGCACGACCCGGCCGCCGCCGCTGACGTAGCGTGGCAGAGGCGTGTCCAGGTGGTAGATGTCGTGGCGCAGCAGAGCTGGTAGTGGGATGGCCTGCAGTAGCTGCGGGATCGGCGCGTGCCAGCCGCGATGGCGAGCGCCCAGGTCGGCCAGGTGGTCGTCGGCGTGGGCGCCCTCGGGCAGCGAGGCGGTGGCGTACCACCAGTACACCTGCCCGCCGGCCAGCGGGACGATGCCGAACCGCTTGCCGCGGCCCCAGGTCTCGGTCACCGCAGGGGCAGGCCGAAGCGCCGGCGCCGCTTGGGCGGGGACCAGCCCGCGCCAGGTGACATAGCCCGCGTAGGCCGGGCCGGGATGCTCGGGGAACAGGCCGGCCCGCAGCCGGCTGTGGACCCCGTCGGCGGCCACGACCAGGTCCGCGCTGGCCGTGCCCGGCCCGCCGGGCCCCTGCCAAGCCACGGTCGCCTGATCGCGGTCGTCGCTGGCTGAAGTCACCCGATGGCCGATCCGCAAGCTCGCGGCGGGGACCGCGTCAGCGAGCATGCGGTGCAGGTCGGCGCGGTGCAGCGCGAACGCCGGCACGCCGAACCGCTGCTCGAGCTCCTCGACGCTGGTGCGCAGCAGCCAGCGGCCGGAGGCGGTCCGCAGGCCGGCGGCGCCGTGGGCCATGCCGCGGGCCCGGAGCTGCTCGCCCAGGCCGATCTGGTCCAACGCCCGCACTGCGTTGGGCGCCAGGGTGATACCCGCGCCGACCGGGCCGAACTCGGGCGCCTGCTCGAGGAGCGTGACCTGCCATCCCGTCTGGGTGAGCGCCTGGGCGGCCGCGAGTCCCCGATGCCGCCGCCGACGCCGATCGCGGTCCTGCCCGTCACAGCCTCCTTCCCAGGTCACGCCGTTCCCCGATGCCGGCGACGTGACGTGCCTGGAACGCGCGAGCAGACGCCACGGCCTGGCCGATCCTTGCGGCACGCACACCCCCAGGGCGTATCCGAAGGTGGACGCGCACAAACGAGTGGTGCCGCCTCGATGGCCAGCGCGGCGCTTGCTCGGGAGAGCGGAAGTTCACCAGACGGGTGCTGACGTTCGTCGCGCTGTGGGTGGATCCGCGGCTGGTGGTCGAGGCGTACCGGGCGCCATTTGTGAACGCGGCGCTGTTCTCGCCTTCTTCATGCTGGACGACTCGCCGACATCGGCCGGCCCGCGACGGGAGCAGGCCCGCTACGGCGCCATCGTACCGCCGTCACCCTCGGGTTGTTCCTTGGCGCCGGACGCTGGCGTTCCTGCCTGCTCGCCTGCTGGTCGGCAACGTCTGGGTGGCGGCGCGGCGGGTCCGCCGCGCCGCTGGATAGCCGCGCGACCGACATCTGGCACGACAGACTGTCGTACGGGGCGCTTGTCCACCCAGGGGTCGAGCCTCGCGTACACTGTCGCGATGCTGCTGCGGGTGGTCCGACTGGTGGTTGTTGGGGCAGCGGTGCTGCTGGCCCTGCACCTGTTCATGCTCACCGGTCATGGCCATACCGGGTACGGCCCCATGGCGCCGCCTGGCGCGGCGACCCACGACGCCGTCGCCATGGACCAGCAGCCACATCTCACCCTCGACCTCGACGCCGCACTCCCCGTGGGCGTGGACATGGCCGCGACCTGCTTCGCGGTGCTGGCCGCCCTGCTGCTGCTCGGCGCCGGTTGCCGCCGTGCCATCCGGACGCCCGGCCTGGCCGCGGCAGCGGCTTGCGGAGCGGCCGACCACCGGACGCGCCCGCAGGCGCGATCACCGGTCGAACTGTGCGTGTCCCGGACGTGAGCCGCTGAGCCGATCCAGATCCAGTCCGCGATCCGCGGATCGAGCAAGCGAGCATTCCGGGAGGAACTCCAACGATGCGACGCATCACAGTGGCGGTGGCAGCCATGGCGCTGCTTGCCGCCTGCAGCCAGACGGCCGACAACGACACGCAGGCACCCGCCACGCCGCAGCCCAACCAGGCCGACGTGACCTTCACGCAGAGCATGATCCCCCATCACCAGCAGGCCATCGAGATAGCCGAGCTCATCAAGGCCAGCACCACCCGCCCCGAGCTGGTCAAGCTCGCCGGCGACATCACCACCACCCAGGGCCAGGAGATCACCCGCATGCGGGGCTGGCTGCGAAGCTGGGGCAAGCCGGAGGCCATGACGGGCATGGACCACGACCAGACATCGATGCCGGGCATGATGGACCAGGCCGAGATGGACCAACTGCAGGGTCTGAAGGGTGCCCAGTTCGACTTGGCCTTCGTCGACATGATGACCCGCCACCACCAGGGCGCGATCCAGATGGCCAACACCGAGCTCAAGGACGGCTCGCTGCCCGACGTCAAGCAGCTCGCCCAGCAGATCATCACGGCTCAGCAGCGCGAGGTCCGCCAGCTCGCCGCCTGGAAGCAAGCGTGGGCCTGACCCGCGCGTGAAGACGACCCTCGGCGGTCCCGGCGCCTCATAGAGCGACGGGACCGCCCGGTCGTTCATCGTGTGGACCGAGCTCGGCGCTCGTGTACGGTGGTCGCCTGGCTACGACAGCGAGTCGGACCATTGGCGGAGGTTGCACAGGCAGGACCCTCCGCCGTAGGCGGGCTGGTACGGCTGGATGCGACGACCTGTGCCGGTAGGGGAGAGGGGGTGCCATGGAGCCCAAGGAGCGGAGCACGGCCATCCTTGACGTCCGCGGTCTCAACTGGGCCAGCGAGAAGGCGATCGTGGAGGCGGTGCTCGGCCGCCGGCCGGGCGTCCAGCAGGTGGAGGCGAACCCGGTCGCGCAGACCGCGACGGTGACCTATGACCCCAGGGCGACGTCGCTTGTCGAGCTGCGCCGCTGGGTGACCGAGTGCGGCTACCACTGCGCGGGCCAGTCGGTGCCCGCGCACGTGTGCGACCCGATGGTGGAGCCCGACCCGCCCTCGGACGGCCACGCCGGCCACGGCAGGGCTGCCGCCGCGGCCATGGCGGTCCCATCGGCCGTGGCGGCGCCGGCCGGGCCAGCCGCCCACGCCGCCCATGCACCCCCGTCCGCGGCCGCGCATGCTGGCCACGCCCCGTCGCCGGAGGAGGTGGTGTGTTCGCCGGAGGAGGTCATGGGCCACGGGGGGCACGCTGGGATGTCGATGGCGGCCATGGTCGCCGACATGCGCAACCGCTTCCTGGTCGCCGCGGTGTTCTCGATCCCGATCCTGCTGTGGTCGCCGATCGGCCGCGACGTGCTCGGCTTCACCGTCGCGGCGCCGTTCGGGCTGCGCGACGACGTCTGGTCGCTGCTGCTCAGCCTGCCAGTCATCCTCTATTCCTGCTGGATCTTCTTCGATGGCGCGGTGCGGGCGCTGCGCGCCCGCACGCTGGACATGATGGTGCTGGTGGCGGTCGCGGTCGGGGCTGGCTGGCTGTACTCGCTGTATGTGACGCTCACGGGCGGGGGGGACGTGTTCTACGAGGCGGCTACCGTGCTGGCCGCGTTCGTGCTGCTGGGCCACTGGTTCGAGATGCGCGCCCGCGGTGGCGCCAACGACGCCATCCGTACCCTGCTGGACCTGGCCCCACCCCGGGCGTTGGTCCTCCGCGATGGTGAGGCGGTCGAGGTCCCCACCGCCGAGGTGGTGGTCGGCGACCTGCTCCTGGTCCGCCCGGGGGCCAAGATCGCGGTGGACGGCGTGGTCGAGGAAGGCTCCAGCGAGGTCGACGAGTCGATGGTCACGGGCGAGAGCCTCCCGGTCCACAAGCAGCCCGGCTCGGCGGTGGTCGGCGCGACCATCAACAAGAACGGGACCCTGCGGGTGCGGGCGACCAGGGTCGGCGCCGACACCGCGCTGGCGCAGATCGTCAAGCTCGTCCAGGAGGCGCAGAACTCCAAGGCGCCCGGGCAACGGCTGGCCGACCGGGCGGCGTTCTGGCTGGTGCTGGTCGCGCTGCTCGGCGGCGGGCTGACCTTCGCGGTGTGGCTGCTGGCGACCGACCGGCCAGCGAGCGCGGCGGTGCTGTTTGCGATCACGGTGGTGGTGATCACCTGCCCGGACGCACTGGGCCTGGCCACCCCGACCGCGATCATGGTCGGCACCGGCCTTGGTGCCAAGCGGGGGGTGCTGTTCAAGAACGCCATGGCGCTGGAGACCTCGGCGCGCATCCAGGCGGTGGTGATGGACAAGACCGGCACGCTGACCAAGGGCGAGCCGGAGGTCACCGACCTGGTCTGTGCCGACAGGGTCGACCAGGCGGAGTTCCTGCGCCTGGTCGCCGCCGTCGAGCGGGAGTCGGAGCATCCGCTGGCCGAGGCGATCGTGCGCCGCGCCGACCAGGACGCCGTGGCCGAGGTTCCCGCCGCCGGGTTCGAGAACGTGCCGGGCCACGGGGCGGTCGCGACCGTGGAGGGCCGGCGGGTCGCGGTCGGCAACCTGCGGCTGATGGAGCGGGACGGGGTCGAACTCGGCAGCCTCGGCGCTCGGCGCCAGGAGCTGGCCGCGGGCGGGCGGACAGTGGTCGTGGCGGCCGTCGACGGCCGGGCAGCGGGGTTGGTGGCCATCGCCGACGCTCCCCGGCCGACCGCCAGGGCCGCGGTGGATGCGCTGCACGAGCTGGGCGTGGAGGTGGTCATGCTGACCGGTGACAACCGCGCCACCGCCGAGCGGATCGCCGACCAGCTTGGCATCGACACCGTGATCGCCGAGGTGCTGCCAGGCGACAAGGCGGCCAAGGTCGCCGAGCTGCAAGCCGCCGGCCGCCGGGTCGCCATGGTGGGCGACGGCGTCAACGACGCCCCGGCGCTGGCCAGCGCCGACCTTGGCATCGCGATCGGTGCGGGCACCGACGTGGCGATCGAGACCGCCGACGTGGTGCTGATGCGTTCCGATCCGTTGGACGTGCCGGTCGCGCTGCGGATCGGCCGGGGCACGCTGCGCAAGATGCGCCAGAACCTGGGCTGGGCGGTCGGCTACAACGCCATTGCGCTGCCGATCGCCGCGGGCGTGTTCGAGCCCGCCTTCGGGCTGGTGCTGCGCCCGGAGATCGCCGCGCTGTCGATGTCAGGGTCCAGCTTCATCGTCGCGGTCAATGCCTTGGCCCTCAAGGGCCTGCGCCTTCCAGTCTTGTCTCCGGCGGCTGGGCAGCCACACCGCACCGGGCCCAAGGCACCTGAGCCAGTCGGCTGACAGGCCTTGCCGACCGGACCTGAGAGGTGAACGCAATGGTGCGGGGCGCCCTGCGGTCCAGCCTCGATGCCGAGGGGTCGATCCCGGTTGTATTGCTCATTTCGCCGCCGTACCTTGGAATTAACGAAGCCGAATGGGCCGGTACCCGTTGGTCCCACCACACTCAGGCCGAATGGCGGGTATGGGGATGGTCGCCGGGCGCCAGACCATGCGAGCAACCGTCCCGCCATGTAGGAGGACGTCATGACACGGCCCCAAGGAGGCCTCCGCCTGCTTCTTAGCAGCATCGTGCTGGCCTGGCTCGGTGTCGCGGCATTGGCCGCGCCGGCGTCTGCGCACGAGGGCGAGGAGAAGGTTCCCGCGCGGACGCAAGTGGCGGTCGCGGACGCGATCCTGCGGACTCAGCCCGAGCAGATGGACCTCGCCGCCGACCGGATCAACGACGCCCTCGAAGCCGAGGATCACGAGGGTGTCGATCTGGACCGCGTCAAGCAGGCCAAGGATGCATTTGAAGCCGGTGACACGGCGAAGACCGAGCTGCTGCTGGAGCAGGCGCTGGGTGCCTGCCCGGGCCAGCCGGTCGTCAACCCCACCGGGGTGCGCGCCAAGCTGCCCCAGACCCCGTGTCCGACCCCCGCCCACGAGCTTGCGCTCGGCCGCGTGCCCGTCCACGGGACGACCAAGCCGGTCCTGCTCACCATCGGTGCCGTGCTGGCGCTCGGCGGCCTTGTGACGGCATGGAGGATCCGATGAGCGACGCAACCATCGACCGCCCCGCCGACCGGCCGGTGCCGCCGATCCCGTGGCGGCGGCGGGCGCTGGACGCGCTGGACGAGCGGCTGGGCCTCAAGGGCCTGCAGTACCCGATCCCAGCGCACGCCAACACCCTGGCCTACTCGCTGGGCGGCCTGACGCTGATCACCTTCGTGCTGATGGTCGCCACCGGGATCTTCCTCACCCAGTACTACAATCCCGACCCCGCCGCCGCCCACGCCAGCGTGCGCCGCATCATCACCGGCGTCACCGGTGGCGACTTCATCCGCGCGTTCCACTACTGGGGCGCGATGGCGATGATCGTGCTGATCGGCCTGCACCTGCTGCGGGTGTTCGCCTCGGCCTCCTTCAAGCGGCCCCGGGAGGGCAACTGGGTGATCGGGGTGGTGCTGGCTGGGATCACCGCCGGGCTGTTCTTCAGCGGCAGCGTGCTCAAATGGGACCAGGAGTCGCTGGAGGCGCTGGAGCACAACATCGAGGTCGGCAAGCTGCTCGGTCGCTTCGGGTTCTGGTTCTCCGACACCTTCGGTGGGGTCTCCCTGCTGATGCGCCTGTACGTGGTCCACATCAGCGTGCTGCCGGCGCTGTTCACCCTGGTCGTGGTCGCGCACCTGCTGCTGGTCAAGCGTCACGGCATGGCCCCCTCCCCGTTCCGCCGCGACACCACCAAGGACACCGGCCCAGAGCCGACCCGCCCGTTCACCCGCCACCTGGCCGAGCTGGGCGTGCTGGGCCTGATCGTGGTCGGCGTGCTGATGCTGCTGGCGGCGCTGCTGCCGCCGCCGCACGGGCCGGCGCCGATCGAGGGCATCGAGGTGACCAAGCCGCCCTGGCCGCTGCTGTGGATCTACCCGGTGGAGGACTGGGTCGGCGTGTCGGGGATCCTGTGGGCCACCCTGGCGATCTTCGTGGCACTGCTGATCGTCCCGTGGGTGGACCGGTCCCCGGACCGGCATCCGCTCAGCCGTCGCCGCCTGCCGGTGACGATCACCGCCGGGGTGGTGGTGCTGTTCATCATCGGGCTGATCGTGTATGCGGCCGTGCAGCCCGTCGTCAGCCATATCGAGATGTGATCGCCATGCGCAGCCGGGTCCAGGTCGTCTTCTGGTCGTCCACGATCGTCGCGGTGGTGCTGCTGGGCGCCACCTGGACGCTTGCCCAGCGCGTCGGGGCCGGCGGTGCCAGCGTCGAGGATGGCGTCCTGCTCACCATCGCCGGCCTCGGGCTGGCCGCCGCGTCGCTGGTCGCCGCCCGGATCGTGTTCGTCCTCGGCCGCCTGCGACGGCGCGCCCGCCAGGAAGGTCAGCGATAAATCCGCCCGCCACCTGAGAGGGGAGTTCGCGATGCTACGACGAGTGGTCGGTGTGGGGCTGCTCACCGCTGGGCTGGTGTTGGCCGCAGCCGCACCCGGGGTCGCCCACGAGGCCGCCCCTGGCGGGGGGAGCGACTTCGGACAGCATGTGGCGGGCATGGCGCCAGCGCACGCCATCGCGCACGGGGCCGACTTCGGAGCCTGTGTCAGCGCGATGGCCCGCGGGTTGGATTGCCCGCACACCGTGCGGTAGGCCAGGCTACCGCGGCGGCGGCGATCGCCAGCCCGACCAGCCACACTGCGGCGATGAGTAGCGCGCGGGTCTGGTCGAAGGTTGAAGTGAGGCCACCGTCGAGCAGGACGCGCATGCCGCCAAAGCCGGGCAGGAACGCCGCCCAGGCGGCGGGATCGGCACGCAGCATGGGGCTCTGAGCAATACCGAGGTCCAGGAACGGCACCAGGAACGCGCCGAACAGGCCGCCGATCCGTCCGAACACCGACCCGATAAGAACGCCCAGGAGCCCGTTGGTGACGCTGGTCGGCGTCACCGGCCGTGGCGGTCTCCCTCTCGGTCGCCGTGACCGGTGCCGCCCATCATCATCGCCATCATCAGCATGCAGACGAGCGCTGCGACGATGAGCCCCTGCCCCGGGTGTGTCCTCGGGCAGCTGCAGTGTCGCCCGCCATACGGGGGCGGGTATGGCCGCACGGCCCGGTGCTGCAGGTCCGAACGTCCTCACCGCGCCCTGCCGCGTGTGGTATGTGGCGGTGGACGGTGCGGCAGCGTGGCGCAGCGAGGCGGCTGCGGGGCCGCAGCGGCGGCTCCTTGCTGCTGGATGCTGGACCGCTGCTCGGGTCCTATCGCCATGCCGGTGCGGTGCGCTGGCGCACCGCACCGGGCGACCGGCCCCTACCAGCCGCGCCGCGGCAGCCGTCACAGCCGGCCCTCCAGCCGGGCCGCCTCCCGCGGGTAGGCGAACATGCCCATGCGCGCCGCCAGCCGCTCGGCCATGCGGGGCGCCAGCACCGCCAACGCCAGCAGCGGCCGTACCGGGTACGGGGTCGCATACACCTCGGGCAGGTCGCGGCGGACCGCCCGCACCACCGCCCGGGCGACCGCCTGGGGGGTGGTGGTCCCAACCACCGCCGGCGCCCGCACGCCGCGGGCCTGGTAGCGGGCGAAGATCCCCTCCCCGGTCACGTAGCCGGGGACCACCACCGAGAAGCCGACCGGGGCGTCCGCGTACTCTGCGCGCAGGCTCTGGGTCACCCCCACCAGCCCCCACTTGGCCGCCGCGTACGCCACCCCGTAGGGGAGGGCGCCCCGCCCGGCCAGCGAGGAGACGTTGACCACGTGCCCCTCCCCGGCCGCCAGCATCGCCGGCAGCAGCGCGCGGGTGAGCAGCACCGGCGCGGTCAAGTCCACGCCGATCACCCGCTCCAGCTCCTCGGCGGCAAGGCGGGTGAACGACGAGGCGATAGCGGTGCCCGCGTTGTTGACCAGCAGCTGGACCGGGCCGACCGCGTCGCTGGCCGCCTGGGCCAGGCGTTCGGCAGCGCCTGGCAGCGCCAAGTCCGCGGCGACCGGTTGCACGCGCACGCCGAAGGGTCGAAGGTCCTCGCACAGCGCCTGCAGCGCCGCACGGTTGCGGCCCGAGACGGCAAGGTGCATCCCCTCGGCGGCGAGGGCTCGGGCGACGTGCCGGCCCAGACCGCCCGAGGCGCCGGTGACCAGCGCCGTGCGGCCCTTGAGCTCCCGCATCCCGCATCACCTCCTGTCAAACGCATCGCTCGAGCCAATCGCGCGTTCACGCGCCTTTGAGGTCCCGGCGGATGAACCCGATCGCGCCGATGGCGGCGGCGGCCAGCCCGACGGCGACCAGGATGGCGGCGCTGTCCCAGCGCACCGGGGCTGCCGGTGCGCGGGCGAGGTGGTGCAGCAGCGAGGTGTCCAGCAGCCAGCGGCTGGCGCCGAGGCTGGCGCCGACGATCTCGACCAGGAACGACCAGGCCACCAGGCCGTAGGCGACCGCCACGGCCAGCCGGGGTGCCAGGCCGTGGAGCAGCGTGCCGATGCCCAGCACAAAGATGCCGGCCGGCACGACGTTGACGCCGGCGGCCAGCACGGTCGCAACGCGCAGATCCGCGCCGGTGCTGGCGGCGCCGGCCCAGGTGAGCAGCCCGGCGACGACACCGGCGCCGACCAGCGCCGCGGCGGCCACCGTGAAGCGGCCGGCCAGCCACGGCAGTCGGGCCACGGGCCGCGCGAGCAGGTGGTCGAGGTAGCCCTCGGCCTCCTCCTCGCGGGTGGCGGCGATCTGGCCGGCGGCGGCCGCCGCGACCAGCAGCGTGATGATGAGGAAGACCAGGCCGAGGTAGGTGGCGCCGCCGGTTGCGCCGCCGAGGCGTGCGAAGACCCCGCCGGACTGGTTGGCCCACACGTCCTCCATTGTCTTGGTGCTCAGCCCCAGGATGAGCCCGCCGCCGCCGAGCCCGGCGATCCAGCCTGCCGCGGTGCCCCGGTCCAGCCGGCATGCCAGGCCGAGTGGGCTGGTCAGCAGGCGGGTTCGGGGGGCTGCGGTGTCGCTGGTGGGCAGGACGCTGGCGCCCAGGTCTCGCCTGCCGGCCAGCACGATCGTCAGACCGGCCAGCGCCGCGGTGGCGCCCAGGATCGGCAGCAGCGCAAGCGGGCGGCTGCCGGTGAGCGGATGCAACTCGTCGACCCAGCCCAGCGGGCTGGCCCAGCGGAGCCACCGCAGCGAGGTGCCGCTGGCGGCGACGGCTCGCAGCAGGTAGGCGACCCCGAAGATGCCGGCGGCCAGTCCCGCCGCCCGTCGGCGGGTGGCGACCAGCTGGCTGCACAACGCCCCGACCGCCAGGAACATCCCGGTGGCGGCCACCGCGGCCACGGCCATGAACAGGCTGGCGCTGACTGTGAAGCGGGCGTCGGCGCTGCGGCCGACCACCACCGCGGCGGCCGCGGTCACCGCCCACAGGGTGAGCAGGCCGATGCCAAGGCCCCCAATGGCGGCGGCTGTCGCCCGCCGCCTGGTTGTCTGGCCGGCCAGCAGCAGCTCCCAGCGGCCGGCCTGCTCTTCGCCGCGCAGCAGGCGGGTCGCGGCCAACAGGCCCCACACCGCGACGACGAGGCCGAGCACGCCGACGGCGTGGTAGGCGGTGTAGCCGGCGACGGTGTCCAGGTGGTGCGCCGGGCCGAAGATCGCCTGCGAGCCGACATCGGCGCCCATCGTCTCCACCAGCCGCGCGCGGTCGGCCGCGGTGGGGTACTCCTTGGCGAACTGGGACACCAGCGCCCACACCATCAGGGCGAACACCCCACCCCACAGCACGGCGCCCCGCCACAGGCGGCGGGCGACCAGGCCGACCGGTGTCAGGCCTGGGAACCGGGCGACCGGCACCCGCTGGCGGATCGGGATCTTGATCGTCTCAACCTCAACGGCCACTTTGGGTCACCTCCTTGGTCTTGGTGGCCGCATCGGCGCCGTACTGGGCCAAAAACAGCTCCTCCAGCGAGGGCTCCCGGCTCAGCAACTGGGTCACCCGCGCAGCGGTCAGCCGCTGCAGCAGCGGCTCGACCGGGCCGTGCACCCGCAAGCGCACCCGGTTGCCGTCGACCTCGATATCGCTCACGCCCGGCACCACAGAAAGGTCCGGCGGTGCCTCGGTGAAGGTCGCCTCCACCGACAGCGCCGACAGGTGGCGCAGGTCGGCCAGCGTGCCGACCTCCACCAGCCGGCCGCTGCGCAGGATCGCGACCCGGTCGCACAGCGCCTCGACCTCACTGAGGATGTGCGAGGACAAGAACACCGTCTGGCCCGCGGCCTTCGCGTCGACCACGCAGCGGCGGAACTCCCGCTCCATCAGCGGGTCCAGCCCGCTGGTCGGCTCGTCCAGCAGCAGCAGGTCGGCGCGGCTCATCAGCCCCGCGATCAGGCCGAGCTTTTGGCGGTTGCCCTTGGAGTAGCTGCGGACCTTCTTGGACGGGTCAAAGGCGAACCGCTCGACGAGCTCGTCGCGGTAGGCGGGATCGACCCGGCCCTGCACGCGGCCGAGCAGGTGCAGCGTCTCGGCGCCGGTGAGCGAGGGCCACAGGCTGGTCTCGCCCGCGACGTAGGCAAGCCGGCGGTGGGCTGCCACCGTGTCGCGCCCGACGTCCAGGCCGAAGATCTCGGCCGTGCCGGCGGTGGGGCGCACGCAGCAGCCCCAGCAGCAGCCGGATGGTGGTGGTCTTGCCCGCCCCGTTGGGCCCGAGATAGCCGAGGACCTCGCCGACCTTGACCTCCAGGTCGAGTGGGGCCAGAGCCTCCAGGTCGCCGAAGCGTTTGGCGAGGCCCTCGGTTCGGATCGCCGTCTCCATGGCGGCCCATCTCCTCTCTCCACAGCTCCCTGTGCCATACCCTGGTAGGGTATAATCCCTCGCTCAGTGCCCCAGGGTCGAAGGTCCTTGATCTCCGGGCCCGAAGGTCCTTACCGGGTAGGGGTATTGGGTACGAGGCTGTTGACGCGGAGGGCGGCTCGGGAGAGGGGGTTGTCATGGATCTGGCCGATGGGGTGGTCCTGGTCGGCGCGGTGGTGGTGTGGGCTGCGTTGGGCTGGTTCTTCCTCGGGCCGCGCCGTGCTCGCGCCGCCGAGCTGGCCGACGGCGTCCAGCGGGTGGCGGTGACCGTGCGGGGCGGCTACAGCCCGGAGGTGATCTGCGTCCGCCAGGGCGTGCCCGTGGAGCTTGAGTTCGACCGGCAGGAGTCCGGCGACTGCACCTCCCAGGTGGTCTTCCCCGACCTGCAGGTTGCCGCAGCGCTGCCCGCCTACCAGCGCACCACCGTACGGCTCGACCCGAGCCGGGCGGGGTCGTTCGGGTTCGCGTGCGGGATGAACATGATCCACGGCACCCTGCTCGTCGAGCCGGGCGAGGAAACCCCCAGCGGCGATGGGGCAGCCCGAGCCACGGCGGTCGCTGACGGCGAGGCCGGGTCATCCGTGCCGCCCGCGGCGGCGGAAGTGGAGGCCGCGCAGGCCGCTGAACGGCACGCCGAGATCGCCGACCTGACCCGCCGGGTCCTCGTGGGTGCGGTGCTGACCGCGCCGGTGCTGTTTGCGGTCATGACCAGCTCGCTGTTCAAGGCTGGCTGGGTGCCCGGCGTGCTGCTCAACCACTGGCTGCAGCTGGCGCTGATCACCCCGGTGATGGTCTGGACCGGCTGGCCGATCCACCGCACCGGCTGGCTCGCGCTGGCGCACCGCTCCGCGGACATGAACAGCCTGATCGCCCTGGGCACGGTGGCCGCCTACGGCTACAGCCTGCTGGTCACCCTCGCCCCAGAGCTGCTCCCTACGGGCGTGCGCGAGGTGTACTTCGAGGCGGTCGGGGTGATCCTCACCCTGATCCTGCTGGGCCGGCTGCTGGAGGCCCGCGCCAAGGCCGGCACCGGCGAGGCCATCCGCACGCTGCTCGGGTTGCAGGCCCGGACCGCCCGGGTCGTCCGCGACGGCACCGAGACCGAGATCCCGGTTGAGGATGTGGTGGTCGGCGACGAGGTCGTGATCCGGCCCGGCGAGAAGATCCCCGTCGACGCGACCGTGCTGCAGGGCGCCTCTGCCGTGGACGAGTCGATGGTCACCGGCGAGCCGATGCCGGTCATCAAGCGCGCCGGTGACACCGTGATCGGCGCGACCATCAACACCACCGGGTCGCTGCGGGTGCGCGCCGCCAAGGTCGGCGCCGACACCGTGCTGGCGCAGATCATCCGGCTGGTGCGGCAGGCCCAGGCCTCCAAGGCGCCGATCCAGCGCCTGGCCGACGCCACCTCCGCCTGGTTCGTGCCCGCGGTCATCGCCGTGGCGGTGGCGACCTTCGCGGTCTGGTTCACCCTGGGCCCGCCGCCGGCGTTCACCCTGGCGCTGGTGTCGGCGGTGGCGGTGCTGATCATCGCCTGCCCGTGCGCGCTGGGGCTGGCCACCCCATTGTCGATCATGGTCGGCACCGGCAACGGTGCCCGCGCGGGCATCCTGATCCGCTCCGCGGAGGCGCTGGAGACCGCCCACAAGCTGGACACCGTCGTGCTGGACAAGACCGGCACCGTCACCGCCGGCAAGCCGGCGCTGACCGACGTGCGGCCCGCCGGCGGCCTGGAGGAGCCCGGGCTGCTGGGGCTGGTCGCCGGCGCCGAGGCTGACAGTGAGCATCCGCTGGCCGCCGCGATCGTGGCCGGCGCCCAGGCCCGCGGCCTGAGGATTCCGCCGTCCAGCGGGTTCGTCTCGGTGACCGGCAAGGGCGTGCGGGCCACCGTGGCCGGCCATACCGTCCTGGTCGGCAGCGCCCGGCTGCTGGACGACGCCGGCATCGACACCAGCGCGCTCGACCCGCTCGCCGCGGCCCTGTCCGCCGAGGGCAAGACGCCGGTGCTGGCTGCGGTCGACGGCGAGCCAGCAGGTGTCCTGGCCGTCGCCGACACCGTCAATGACGACTCCGCTCAGGCGGTCGCCGCCCTGGGCCGCCTTGGCGTCGAAGTGGTGATGCTCACCGGCGACAACGCCCGCACCGCCGCCGCCATCGCCCGCCAGGTCGGCATCGGCCGGGTGCTCGCCGAGGTGCTGCCCGAGCACAAGGCCCAAGAGATCCGCCGCCTGCAGGGCGAGGGGCGCCGGGTCGGCATGGTCGGCGACGGCGTCAACGACGCGCCCGCCCTGGCCCAGGCCGACGTTGGCCTGGCGATCGGCACCGGCACCGACGTGGCGATCGAGGCCGCCGACATCACGCTGATCTCCGGGTCGCTGGCCGGGGTGGTGACCGCGATCCGGCTGTCGCGGGCGACCATGCGCAACATCCGCCAGAACCTGTTCTTCGCGCTGGTCTACAACGGCGTCGGCATCCCGCTCGCCGCCGGGGTGCTCTATCCGGTGTTCGGGATGCGGCTCAGCCCGATGCTGGCCGCCGCTGCCATGGCGCTGTCGTCGCTGTCGGTGGTCAGCAACGCCAACCGGCTGCGTCGCTACCACAGCCCGCCGCTGCCCCCCGCCGGGCCGGTGCGCGTCCAGCCGCAGGTCGAGACTGGGGTGGTGACCGGCAGCGGGCCAGCCGCGAGCCAGGGGCTGCCCGCCGCGCGGGCGCCGCACCCGCACGTGCTGGCGGCAGGGCGCTCCCAGCCCGCAGTCCAGGGCGGCCACGAGCACCACGGTCACCAAGACGGCGATGATCTGGTCACCGACCCGGTGTGCGGCATGCAGGTGTCGCCGGCAACCGCTCCGCAGCGCCGCAATATCGGTGGGGACCCGGTGTGGTTCTGCTCCGCGCACTGCGCGACCACCTTCGACGCCGACCCGCACCGCTACCATGCGCCCACCCCGGGCGGCACGCCATGAGCGGACAGCTGGCGATGCTGGCCGAACCCCGAACCGGTCACCCACGCCGGGAGAGTGAGGTGTGATGGCTGACCCAGCCTACGGCCTGTGGCCGCGGGTCGTGGTCAACACCGCGCTGTCTATCCTGTTCGCGGTCAGTTTCTTTCAGCCGCGCACCTCTCCCCGGCCTTCGCGATGAGCCGTTGCCGCTTTCTCGCCAACACGGCGTTCTCGTCCCAAGCAGTGTCGTCCCGGCCACGACGGTCAGGGCATCTTGGGACCACACGTCACAAACAGCGCCCGATTCCACGCTGGAAGGCTCGTGTCGATGCCCGCCCAACGCAGATCGAACACGTGGTCGCCGTTGGACTGCTGGGTGGGTCGCGGCAAGTTGAATGCCTGACTGCGCATGCAGGACACGAAGCGATCGATCGACGCTTGTGATTGCCCGCCAAGGACCAGATCCCCATACAGCGGACCTCCCAGCGGTCCGCAGGTCACGAACATCGCCTCTCGAAACCGCGGCGAGCTCAGGTCCAGCGATCCCGGATCGACGGTGATGGTCCAGCCGTTAGCGGTCCTGGTGGGGTCTGGGACGTTGAAGCCGCGCGCCCGCATGCACTGGGCATGCTGGCGGAGTTCCGCGACGCTCGCTGTCGGGCCATCCTTGGCATGCGGGTGGGCAGACCCGTCAGCGGCAGGGTCGGCCAGCACATAGCTCACCGACCGCAAGGCGCGGGTCGGCACCGATGGTGACGCCGAGCCGGCCGCGGAGCGGTCAGCCTGGTCGGGAGCACGTGCAGGGCTCACGAACACAACGCTCAGCGCGCCGACCGCGAGCACCGCGGCGCCTGCCAGCACGATGACCTTGGATCGCTGCAGGCGTGCCCTGCGCGTGATGCCGTTCGGCAGGTCTGGTGGCATCGAGAACTCGCTTGCGTGCCGCTGGAGCACCTGACGAATCTCATGTTCGGACACCTTCATCACCGACCATCTCCTCTCGTAGTCGGCGTAGCCCACGTGACACCGAGGACTTGACCGTCCCGACGGCACAGCCGAGGAGCCGGGCCGCTTCCTGTTCCGACAGGTCCTCGTAGAACCGCAACACGATGGCGGCACGCTGGCGGTAGGGAAGCTGCTGCAGGGCGCGCCACAGCTCGTCTTGAACGGCCACGTCCGGAAGCGTGGCGGCCTGGGTGGCCAGGTTGCGCCCTTCGCGGCGGAAGTAGCTGCGTTCGCTGCGCAGCTTGCTCCAGTGTTTGCGGGCGAGGTTGACGACCGAACGCCTGAGGTAGGAGGCGACAGCGGCCTCGTCGCGGATGGATCCGAAGCGCCCGATCAGTTGCGCGAATGCCTCCTGCGCCAGGTCTTCGGCAATGTCGAGGTCGCCAGTCAGCAAATAGGCGAGCCGGCCGGCCTTTGGGGCGTGAAGTGCATAGAGCGCGGCCAGACGGGAGGCTCTCTCGTGGTGGATGACCGCCTCCGCTTCGATCAGGCGTGTCTGTATGCCACCAAGACCCCCGGGGGCACCAGCAGGTTCCAGTGTCGCTATCGCCAACGCCGTGGAGTTATTGCAGTGTCCGTGATGCTGCTTCACATCGGTACTCGGTGCAGCAACCAGCCAAGGCAGACCAGCGCGGCGGTAGCCCTGAAGACCTCCCGCACCCGGTAGAGCAGCCCGCGCCAGCGACGCAGCGCGCAGGCGTTGCCAGACGCGGATCGACTGCTCCACCAGGGCGCGCAGCCCGCCTGCACACGGTTGAACGCCCGCTGCCCGTCGGCGAGTAGGTCCTTGGTCCTCGGTCCCCGACGGGCGCGTGCCAGTGGTCGCAACCCTTGGCCATGCTCCGGAACCCGGGTGCAACAGGCTGGCGACCTGGGTGACGTCCAGCACCCGATCCAGCCCCGACAGGGCAAGCAGCTCCTGCTCATGGCAGCTGCCCGCCAGCCCCGTCCCATCACGGCAGTCGCCATGGACGGTCGACACGGCCACGCCTGGGCGGTGGGGGCATGCCGCGTGGCGTTGTGCGGCACCTTCTGGTGGCCCAGCCCGCGGGCCGCCGCACCCGCGTCGCCAGCCCGTCCACGCACACTGCCTGGCGACCTCGTCCCATTTCGGCCAGCCGCTGAGGCGACTCGGTCGGTGCGAGCTCGGCCGGCAGGTCTGTTCAGGTGGTCGCCAGTGCCTCGGTGGGAGCCAGCCGTGCTGCCCGGATCGCTGGGTACAGGCCGGCCAGCGCGCCGATGACCAGGGTGGCTGCGATGCCGCCGCCCATGACCCAGGCGGGTACCACGGTCGGCCAGCGTTGCAGGCTGGCGTACACCGCGGTGACCGCGGTCCCGAGCAGCACCCCGGCGCCGCCGCCGAGCACCGACAGCAGCAGGGCCTCGGCCAGGAACTGGACCCGGATCTGCCCACGCGTGGCGCCCAGCGAGCGGCGCAGCCCGATTTCGGCGCGGCGCTCCAGCACGGAGATCACCATGGTGTTGGCCACCCCGATCCCGCCGACCA
>WNGF01001756.1_pt1 | contig 31382 bp, 29 predicted proteins | sample 5400641 | NCBI WGS metagenome assembly WNGF01 (sample SAMN13153371, study PRJNA577476) | soil metagenome | isolation source: 80 cm soil or saprolite under grassland replicate 2 | place: USA:California | collected 2016-06-15 | reverse complement strand
CGTCGGCCCCCTCACCGGGCTTCCTCCGGAGCTGCCGATGACGATCGAGGAGGAGACGACCTTCCACTTCCGGCGCCGCGGCGACACGCTGCGGCTGGCAATGACCGAGCCCACGCCGCGGTGGACGGCCGAAGAAGTCGTGGACGAGACGCTCGTCGAAGACTGGCGCACACGGCTTGCGCACCGGTACCCGCCGGCCGCGGGAGCTCCGGTGGTGCGTGCCTGGGCCGGGCTCTACGACATGACTCCCGACGCACACCCGATCATCGGCTGGGTCGGCGACGGCGTCTACGCCGCGTGCGGCTTCTCCGGCCACGGCTTCATGCAGTCGCCGGCGGTCGGCCGTGCCGTCGCTCAGGAACTGGCGGAGGATGCGTCGGAGATCGACCTTTCGCCGTATCGGCTGGAGCGGTTTGCGGGCGACGCCGTCTTTCCAGAGACCCTGGTCCTCTAATTTCGGCGGGCTCGACAGGCTAGAGCGCGTCGAACTCCTCCGCGATATCAGGATCTTTCCCGATGAGCGTTCGGAGGTGGTCGAAGTCCGGTATGTCGCTTCCGCTCGCTATGAGGCCGAAGCGTTCCTGCGACTCATTCGCGATCCAGATGTCGCCGGCCGGAAGGGCGGGAAGCTGCTCACGGACCTCGTCGAGCGTCGTCTTCGAGTCGGCGAGATTCCAGATCAGGATGCGGACCACATTCACGCCGGCCGTGGCAGCTTCGCAATGAGCGCCTTGACGCGACGCAAGACGTCCGCCTCCTCGTGCCCGAAGTCGTCGAGATACGAATGGAGTGCCGCGTGCAGGAGCCGGAGCTCGTCGTCGTTCAGGTCGATCTGGTGCTCCGCCATCCTCTACTCCTCCTTGTCTCGCTTGTCCAGCCGTTGCAGGAAGGCCTGTCGCAGCCGCTCCCCGTCCGCCAGCACCTGGCGATAACGCGGCCGCCGCGGCTCCAGCTTCACGATCTTCACGTCGCGCGGAGGCTCGCCGTAGGCGTGGTGATACGCCTCCGACTCGCCCAGCTCGCGCAGGCGCGTTCTCGTCTTCCTGTTGAAGAGCTTCATCACATCCGGAACACGCCGAACGTGGTCTCGGGGATCGGGGCATTCAGCGCCGCCGAGATGCCGAGCGCCAGGACGCGGCGGGTGTCCTGCGGATCGATGATTCCGTCGTCCCAGAGGCGCGCCGTCGAGTAGTAGGGATTTCCCTCGCGCTCGTACTTCGCGCGGATCTGCTCGGGATCGGCGTCGCCGACCATCGTGAGGACCATCGCCGCCTGCTCGCCACCCATCACCGAGATGCGCGCGTTCGGCCACATCCAAAGCTGCCGCGGGGCGTACGCGCGCCCGCACATCGCGTAGTTCCCGGCGCCGAATGACCCGCCGACGATCACGGTGAACTTCGGCACCTCTGCGTTCGCCACCGCCATCACGAGCTTCGCGCCGTCGCGCGCGATTCCGCCGGCCTCGTATTCCTGCCCGACCATGAAGCCGGTGATGTTCTGGAGGAAGACCAAGGGGACGCGCCGTTTGCACGCGAGCTCGATGAAATGCGCACCCTTCTGCGACGACTCCGCGAAGAGCACGCCGTTGTTCGCGAGGATTCCCACCGGGTAGCCCTCGATGCGCGCGAAGCCCGTGACGAGGGTCTCGCCGTACAGCGCCTTGAACTCGTCGAACCGCGAGCCGTCGACGATGCGTGCGATCAACTCCCGCGCGTCCGACTGGTGGCGGAAGTCCTCGGGCACGAGTCCGTACAGCTCGGCAGGGTCGGCGGCGGGTGTGTCCGGCTCGGTGGTCTCCCACGGCAGGTCCGGCTTGCGACCCTGCAGGTTGCGGACGATCTGGCGCGCGAGAGCCAGGGCATGCTCGTCGGAGGTGGCGTAGTAGTCGGCGACCCCGGAGCGTCGCGTGTGCACGTCGGCGCCGCCGAGCTCCTCGGCGCTGACGTCCTGCCCCGTTGCGGCCTTCACGAGCGGTGGCCCGCCGATGAAGATCGTGCCCGTGCCCCGGACGATGATCGTCTCGTCCGACATCGCCGGGACGTACGCGCCGCCCGCCGTGCACGAGCCCATCACGACGGCGATCTGCGGGATGCCCTTGGCGGACATCCGCGCCTGGTTGAAGAAGATGCGGCCGAAGTGGTCGCGGTCGGGGAAGACCTCGTCCTGGAGTGGGAGGAAGGCGCCGCCCGAATCGACGAGGTAGAGGCAGGGGAGCCGGTTCTGCTCGGCGATCTCCTGGGCGCGCAGGTGCTTCTTGACGGTGAGCGGGAAGTACGTGCCCCCCTTGACCGTGGCGTCGTTGGCCACGATCACGCACTCACGCCCCTCGACGACGCCGATGCCGGCGACGATCCCCGCCGCAGGCGCCTGACCGTCGTACATGTCCCAGGCGGCCAAGGCGTTCAGCTCGAGGAACGCCCCGCCCGGATCGACGAGCCGGTCGACCCGCTCGCGTGCGGTCAGCTTTCCGCGCGATCGGTGTCGCTCGGTCGCCTTGTCGCCGCCGCCGCGCGCTACCTGCGCCGACCGCTCGCGCAGTTCGGCGACGAGCCCCTCCATCCGCTCGCGCCGGCGCGCGAACTCCTCCGACTCGCGCTCGACCTGCGAGGTGAGGATCGCCATCGCCGCTGAGCCTATCGCGGAGGCCCCGAAGAGCCGCGGCGCGCGGACGACTTTCGGTGAAGAAGGGCCGGTGAAGAAGGGCCGGCGTGAGGACCGGCGACGGGAGGTCCACCGTCTACGCTCCTTTCCGTGATCGTCGCGCACCTCGACCTCGATGCATTCTTCGCGGCCGTCGAGGAGCTCGAGGACCCCGAGCTGAGGACGAAGCCCCTCGTCGTCGGGGGCGACCCGCATGGACGGGGTGTCGTGGCCACCGCCAACTACGAGGCGAGGAAGTTCGGCATCCACTCGGCGATGAGCTGCGCCGAGGCGCTGCGCCGCTGCCCCCACGCCGTCTTCATCCCGTCGCGTTACTCCCTCTACCGGGAGTACTCCAGACATGTGTGGGACACGGTCCGCGGCGTCGTGCCGACGGTCGAGCGCACGGGGCTCGACGAGGGGTACCTCGACGTCGGCGAAGTCGCCGAGGACTTCCTCACCGCCCGGAAGGTGGCCGAGGCCGTCCAGACCGCCGTCCGCGCGGCGACGAGTCTCACCTGTGCCCTTGGCGTCGCAAGCTCGAAGGTCGTGGCGAAGATCGCCAGCGATCACCGCAAGCCCGGAGGGCTGACCGTCGTTCCAGCCGGAAGCGAGGCACGCTTCCTCGCCCCGTTCGACGTGCGGCGACTTCCAGGGGTGGGTCCGAAGGCGGAGCAGCGCCTCGTGGCTGCCGGTGTGAAGACGATCGGCGCCCTCGCCGGCCTCGGCGACTCCGATCTGAGGCGCCTGCTGCCGGGCACCGTCGGCCGCGTGCTGCGCGATCGCGCCCGCGGGATCGACCCACGCGGCCTGGAGCTGCAGAGCGAACGGATCTCGATCAGCGTCGAGAACACGTTTGAACGGGACCTGACCGACCGGGCGCAGCTGCACGCGGAGCTGCGCGGGATGGCCGCGCGCGTCGCCGAGCGCCTGCGTGAAACGGGCAGCACCGCGCGTACGGTTTCCACGAAGCTCCGCTACACCGACTTCTCCATTCGCAGCCGCTCGACGTCGCTGCGCGTCGGGATCGACGACGCGCAGGAAATCGGCGAGCTTGCGTGCGCGAATCTCGACCGTGCGCTTCTGCATCGTCCGGGCGCGCTGCGCCTCGTCGGCGTGGGGGTGTCCGGTCTCGCGAGCCACCGTCAGCTCGCGCTCGTCTGAAAACCGCCCACTTCGCGGCGAAGCGTGAGGCGATCCCCCTTCGAAGGTGCCTACGTGGACGAGCGCTTTACACTCACGCGCGGAGGCGCACGACGGTTTGCCCATGTCTCTGCCGCGAGCAGCGGCGTCAATGCGGCCGACCCGAGCACGATCGAAGCGATCACGCGCGTCTTCGTCGAGTCGAGGTACGAGCTGTACTCGTAGTGCGTGATGACGTAGATCCAGCTCAGCCCCAGCCAGGACACGAGCGTCCAGACGAGCGCGTACAGCGGCAGCGCCCGCAGGCCCGTCAGCAGCGCCGCGACCACGAGCACGGCGAACAGCGGCAGGAGCAGTCCCCACGCGAGCGGGTCGACCATCTCGCCGCCGAGCGTGCGGAATGCGATCGGTCCGACGCCGAGCCTGCCTCCGATGTGATCGAAGTCGAACGTGTCCGCGAGGCTGTAGTTGATGTCGTGGAGGTCGTAGATCCGCACGTAGACCTTCCACGGGAGCAGCACCAAGACGTCCACAGCCGCCGCGACGACGAGGGCGCGCCACCGCCGGTGCGCCACGAGGAGCAGGCCGAGGAACGAAGCGGCGACGAAGAGCGAGCCCTCGTTCTTCGTCAAGAGCGCCCCCGCGAAGAGGAGCGTCGCGATCCCGAGTGACCAGCGCTCGTTCGTGATCAGCCAGCGCCCGCCCGCGGCAACGGCGACCGCGAAGACGAGGCCCAGCGGGACGTCGGCGTACGCCGTCAACAGCCGGTCGAAGACGGCAGGGGCGAGCGCCATCGCGAGGAGTGAAGGCCACAGGAGGGCGGCGGGCACCCGGTCATGCAGCAGCGCGGCGAGCGCAGCGAGCGCAGCAACGAGGAGCAGGAGGAACTGGAGGTGCAGGAGCCGCGTGTCGAATGCGTCCATTGCGCGAAAGTCGAGCGCCTCGAGCGAGGGCAGCCAGAGCGGATAGTCGAGATTCGCGAAGCGGTATTCGCTGCCCGCGAAGACGGCGGGATCCGCCCAGCCGAAGGCATAGAGCGCATGTCCCTTCAGCGCCCAGATTGCCCACGCGTCGTAGCGGTTGAGCGGTGCGACGGCGAAGGCACGCCCGTACTCGACGATGACCGTGACCAAGGCGGCACTCCCGGCGACGGCGATCCAACCGGGACGTGGCAACGTCGGCCGCGGGCTGTGACGAAGGCGCCACGTCCCGCCGGTAAGCGAGGCTGCTGCCAGCAGCGCGAGCGCGATCCAGCCGAAGCTCACGCGCACGAGCGCGAGGTTCGCCGCCACGATCCCCGCGAGCACGATCCCGCAGAGGTAAGCAAGGCCCGAGCGGCCGACGAGCTGTTGCCAGGAGCGCGCGGCCCCGAGCAGGGGCAGCACGCCGAGTCCCGCAAGGAACATCAACCCGTTCGCCCCGAGAAGTCCGGCGATCCTCACCGGAACCGGTAGCGGAAGACGCGGTCGGCGGCCTGGACCTGGATCGCTGGAAGGAAGTAGAACGCGCTGTACGCGCGCACGACCTCGCCCTTGGTGATGAAGGGACCCTTTTCGCCGGGCGGCACGTCGACCGCATAACGCTCGCGCGGGCGCAGCGTCGCGCGGAACGCATCGAAGGGCGCGGAATCGAGACGGAGCCGGTCGGCTGCTGCGTGGCGCCGAGCTGCGCCGGTGAGCTTCGAGTCGCGCGCGATGCCGTCCTCGACGCGCGGCAGGACCTCGATCGCACCGATGATCGCCGAGGTGGCAGCGGCCAGCGCAGCCGTGACGAGACTCGCCGCGGCGGTCTTCAGCCGAAGAGTCGGACGCCGAGGAGGACGCGGATCGCCTTGAAGCCGTCTCTCCACGTGATCTTCTTCCCCTCTGCGTAGGTGCGGCCGTAATACGCGATCGGCAGCTCGTACAGCCGCAGCTTGCGTTTGCAGACCTTGGCGGTGATCTCGGGCTCGATCGCGAAATCGTCCTGGCGCAGGTCGAGCGACCGGAGAACGTCGATGCGGAACGCCTTGTAGCCGGTCTCCATGTCGGAGATCGTCGTGTTGTACAGCACGTTCGTGAGCAGCGACAGGAAGCGGTTTCCGACCAGGTGCCAGAAGAGATAGGCGCGCTGCGGTCGCCCGCCAGACAGGCGCGATCCGAAGACGACGTCGGCGACGCCCCGCTCGATCGGCTCGATCAGCGCAGGGACGTCGGCCGGGTCGTACTCGAGGTCGGCGTCCTGGATGACGGCGATGTCGCCGTCCGCGTGTGGGATCGCGGTCCGGATCGCCGCGCCCTTGCCGCGGTTGTGCTGCCGGACGACCACGATGTCATCACGGCCGTCGCGCCACCCCTCGGCGAGCTCCCCGGTCCCGTCCGTCGAACCGTCGTCGACGACGACGATCTGCTTCTCGAGGTCGAGTGCCGAAACCTGCTCGAGCACGTCGACAATCGTCGCCGCCTCGTTGTAGGCGGGCACGAGAAACGACACGCGCACAGGGCCGGAGCCTAACCTGCAAATGTGCGCTTCGAGTTCGAGGTCGAGATCGAGCGGCCGGTGCACGACGTCTTCGCCTACGTCACGGACGTCGGCAACCTGCCGGAGTGGCAGCGCGCCACGAGCGAGGCCGCGTGGGAGGGAGGAGACGGCCCCAGCGTGGGCGCGCTGGTCCGGCAGAAGACCAGGTTTCTCCGCCGTTCGATGGACATCGAGCTCGAGGTCACCGCCTACGAGCCCGACCGGCGATTCGATCTCAGGACGCTGAAGGGCCCGATTTCGTTCGAGGTTCGCCACTCCTTCGGGCCGTCGAGGGGCGGAACGAAGGTCCACTTCGTCGGCGAGGGGGAGCCCGGCCGTTTTTTCCGCCTTGCCGCGTCCGCCGTGGCGAGACAGGCCGAGCGCGAGTCACGCGCGGACTTCGAGCGGCTCAAAGCTGTTCTCGAGTCTCGCTGAACGGGCGAGACGGGGAAAGCCCCTCTGACCGACCTCCCCGCCTCGCCGGTCGGTAGACGTCGCGACGAGGTCAGTCTTGCGGCGTCCCTTTGACGTTCGAGCAGTCGGTGTCACGCCTGCGGACCTCGGCGATCGCTTCCTTGAAGATGTCGTACGAAGGCTTCCGCGTGCCGTCGCGCCAGAGCAACCCGGACTGCCATCCCCCGAGCCTGTCCTCGTCGAGCAGTCCGAAGTTGAGGAAGCCGGACACGGCGGGCTGGCAGTAGGCGAGCAGGATCGCGTTGCGCAGCTGGCTTGCCTGATCGACAGCGCCGTCCTGTCTCTCCGTTCGCGCTGCGATTGCGGGAAGCGCGTGTCCGTCGTTCTCCCGTCCGCGGTAGAAGCGGCGCTTCTCCGGCGGCGGGACGGTCTGGAAACCGTCCTCGACGTACCAGATCGAAACGCCGCGCCTCCCCGGCAAGGGTTGGCCGGTCTCCTCGAACGCCGTCTGCAACACGTTCATCAACGTCCCGTAGTCGCCCTCGGCGATCAGGTCGGAGTCGAAGTGAGTGGCCCAGGGAGGCTCAGCCGAATTCTCCGGATACGGGTTGTGACCGAACGTGTCGAAGAGTGGTCGCTCGCGCCCTAGAGCGCGGTAGGCGTCGCCGAGCGCAAAGACGAAGCCCGCCGGATCATGCCGCGACGCCGTCGAGCTGATGACGTTGACCGCTGCCGGACGTCGATGGAGGACGTCGTAGCAGCGAGCGAGCAGCGCCGCGTAGGCGCTTGCGCCCTCGTCCTGCGGCCAGTAGGCCGGCGAGTTCGCCTCGTTCCAGATCTCGACGTCGCGGATTAGCGGGATCCGTCTGACCACGCCCCGCAGGAACGCGCAATAGTCGTTGCGAGCGCGGGCGGCGACGGGCGCGTGGGGCGCCCGGTTGTAGACCGCGAGCACGATCCGGTCGTTGAGCTGGATCATTCGCGCGATCCGATGCAGGTAGACCTGCTGCAGCTTCGTCGGCCGGACCTGCCCGGGACGCCAGGGCACAGTCACGCGAACGGCCATCAGCCGGAGGTCACGGTGGACGCCCACGATCCCCTCCTGCCTCGTCATCCACTTGGCCGTGTCGTCGGTCACGCCGACGATGATCTTCAGGTGCGTCGACTCGACGGCCCGCGGTGAGGCTGCGGCGACGATGAAGGCGAGGGTCGCCAGGACCAGAAGCCGCAGGGGTCGCACTGGCTAACTGAACAAGAGCGATGAGCCAACGTCCATAGGCCGAACGGCCTATGCGCGGCCGATCGTCCTGGCATGTAGGACCCCGTCAGCTCGAGTCGAATGTTGCATTTGCCCAGGGCTTCTCGGTCGCCTAGTTCTCCCCGGGACGGCCGAGTTGCGGCGTGAGCTGTAGACGCCGCCCCTGGGCACTTTCATCGAGCGCAGGGTTCGAGGAGAACCGGCGTCTTAAGACGTAGGAGCCCGTGCGGGTCGCTTCGGGGGGCTGGCGGCGCCCGTGAAGAGGCCATTGAGCGGGCTCCCTTGTTCGCGGCAGCCGCGAAGTCGAAGCAGCAGGGGAATGTCGCCATGGGTACATCGAGACAACCAAACGAAGGCCGACCTCGACGCCGGATCGGTTGGCCCATCCAGCTGCTCATTCTCGGAGCGATTCTTGCGGGTGGTGGATGGTTGGCATTCCGAGCCATCTTTCCGCCGGAGGATCCAGGGAAGGCACGGCGAGAGGTTCAGCGTTACTACGACGCGAGGTGGCCCAACGCGGTCATCGTCACGAAGTGCGCCTACGTAGAAGATCCGGAAGGCTCGGTGTTTGATACGTACGACTGTCACATCTCGGTTAGATGTCCACGCGTCGTGCGGTTTGGGGTTCCGCGTGCGGCGACAATGTCGCGGGCAGATATCGACCCCACGCCGTGGGAACCCGCGAAGGCGCGTTGCCGGGCGACGGGCTAGAAGCCAGCCGAGTACCTGGACGGGCTCAGGAACGCTGCGAGCCCGATTGCCGCCTTGAACTCAACCGCGGTGGCGAGAATTGCCAAGCGCACGACCGCCACCATCGCCCAGGCAGTGCGCGCCAGTTTCCGCGGGTTTCGGCTCCCTTCGGCTGGGTTCGGCGTGATGCGGCGAAGCGCGTCCAATCGCCTGCAGAACGGCTGTTTTGGCTCTACGACTGATGCAGGGGTGGAGGGACTCGAACCCCCGACCTACGGTTTTGGAGACCGCCGCTCTACCAACTGAGCTACACCCCTGGGTTCGCGGACGGATTGTAGCCTCGCCGGATTTCGCCAAAGACGCCGGACTCGAAAGATCGCTTGCAAGTCATCATGGCGCCGCGCAGGGGCGCCGGACTTGCAAGCGCAAAGTAGCCTTGACCCGTCTCGACCTCTTCGCGCCGAACTCCACAACGTCGCGCACTGGGTGCGCTCTTTTCGATGCTTGCGCTCGGTTTCGCCGGCGTCGCGTTCGCCGCCGGTTACAGCGCGGGAGGCGAGGCGGGGCGGTGGGTCGTCGTGCTCGCGGCCGCGGTACTTGCCGTCTGGCTGGCGACGATGGCGGTCCGGGCGCTCAGGTAGGCCGAAACACCGCGTATCCTCTGCCCGTGGCAGAGGTCGAGGATACGCAGTCTCTCTGGCGGCAATACCGCGTCAACAAGGGGGACAAGGCCCTTCGGGACCGGCTGATCCTGACTTACGCACCGCTTGTCAAATACGTCGCCGGACGGCTCGGCTCAGGTCTTCCTGCGCATGTCGACGAGGGCGATCTCGTCTCCTACGGCCTGCTCGGCCTAATCGGAGCGATCGAGCGCTACGACCCTGAGCGCGACGTCAAGTTCGAGACGTACGCGATCGCTCGCATCAAGGGCTCCATCATCGACGAGCTGCGTGCGATGGACTGGGTACCGCGCTCGGTTCGCGCCCGCGCTCGCGACATCGAGCGCGCCATCGCGGAGCTCGAGCGCAAGCTGCACCGCGCGCCCTCGGACGAGGAGATCGCCGAGAAGATCGGCATCTCGACGGACGAGCTCGAGGAATCGCTGACCGACATCTCTCGCTCCTCGATCGCCGCGCTCGATGAGCTCTGGACGGTGAGCACCGGAGGTGGCGACCAGGTCGCCCTGATCGACACGATCGAGGACACCGAGGCGCCCGACCCGCAGGGATCGCTCTCTCAGACGGAGATGAAGGAGGCGATCGGCGAGGCGATCGCCCGCCTTCCGGAACGGGAGAAGCTGGTCGTGACTCTCTACTACTACGAGGAGCTGACCCTGCGCGAGATCGGAGAGGTCCTGGGTGTGACCGAATCGCGCGTCTCGCAGCTCCATACCAAGGCGGTCCTGCGCTTGAAGGCGCGCCTCTCCGGCTCCACCACGCGAGCCTCCCTCGAGAGTTAAGGCGCCGACTTGGCGGCGGGCCTCGAGGGGCTACGATGCTGCGACGCAAACCGCGTCGCACGGAGGAGCTGAGGAATGGCATTCGAGTCGGGAAAGATCCGCAACGTCGCCGTCGTCGGGCATCGCGGAACGGGGAAGACGTCGCTCGTCGAGGCGTTGTTGTTCCAGGCCGGGGCGACGAACCGGCTCGGCACGGTCGAATCCGGCTCAACCGTCAGCGACTGGGACGAGGACGAGCAGCGGCGGCAGATGTCGCTCTCGGCCTCGATCTGCCACCTCGAGTGGCAGGGCCGAAAGATCAACCTGATCGACACACCCGGCGACGCCGGCTTCCAGGGCGACGCGATTGCGGCTCTGCGCGTAGTCGAGGGCGCCCTCTTCGTCGTGAGCGCGGTCATGGGCGTGGAGGTGCAGACCGCCCGACACTGGGCCCGCGCCGAGCAGGCGGGTCTTTCACGCGTCGTTTTCGTGAACATGCTCGACCGCGAGCGCGCCGACTTCTTCCGCGTCCTCGAGGGGCTACGCGAGCAGCTCTCCGACAAGTGCGTCGCTGTGCACATCCCGATCGGAGCCGAGCATGAGCTCAAGGGAATCGTCGACCTGCTGCACATGCAGGCGTACATGGATCCGCAGGGCGAGCGTGAGACCGCCCCGACGGAGATTCCGGCCGAGGTGCAGGCGCAGGTCGAGGAATACCGGGAGAAGCTGCTCGACGCGGTCGTCGAGACCGACGAGGCGCTGATGGAGCGCTACCTCGAGGGACAGGAGCTCTCCCCGGACGAGGTGGCGAAGGCGCTGAAGGATGCGGTCACGCGCGGCGAGGTCTTCCCCGTGGCCTGCGGGGTCGCATCGAAGAACCTCGGCACGACCGCTTTGCTCGATCTCCTCGTCGAGGGTGTGCCCTCACCCGCGAAGAAGGGGGCCCCGATCAGCGTCGACGGCGGCGGCACGGCGGCCTTCGTCTTCAAGACGATCGCGGATCCCTTCGCAGGACGGATCAACGTCTTCCGTGTGCTCAACGGGACGCTCAAGGGCGACTCGACGATCGTGAACGTGCGCGCCCACTCGAAGGAACGGCTCGGCCAGGTGCTGGAGGTTCAGGGGAAGGAGCATGCGCAGGTGCCGGACCTCGGCGAAGGCGACATCGGCGCCGTCGCCAAGTTGAAGGAGACGCAGACCGGTGACGTCCTCCTCGACGCCGAGCGCCAGATCGATGTCCCCCAGATCGGCTTCCCGGAGCCCGTGATGAGCTTCGCGGTGACGCCGAAGTCGAAGGGCGACGAAGAGAAGATGGCCGCCGGACTGCGCCGGCTCAGCGAAGAGGACCCGACCATCCAGATGCGCCGCGACCCGCAGACCGGCGAGCAGCTCCTCAGCGGGCTCTCCCAGATGCACGTCGAGGTCGCAGTCGGGCGCCTGAAGGACCGCTTCAACGTCGAGGTGGACTTGCACCAGCCGCGCGTTCCCTACCTCGAGACGATTCGCAAGGAAGCGCGCGCGCAGGGTCGCTACAAGAAGCAGACGGGCGGCCGCGGACAGTTTGGCGACTGCCACATCGTGCTCGAGCCGCTCGACGGCCATCAGGGCTACGAGTTCGTGGACAAGATCGTCGGCGGTGTGATTCCGCAAAGCTTCCGCCCGGCGGTGAACAAGGGCATCCAGGAGGCGATGCAGCACGGCGAGCTCGCCGGCGCGCCCGTGCAGGGCGTTCGCGTCGTCCTCGTCGACGGCTCGTACCACACCGTCGACTCCTCGGAGATGGCGTTCAAGATCGCCGGGTCGCTGGCCTTCAAGTCCGCCTACGAGAAGGCGGACCCGGTGCTGCTCGAGCCGATCATGGAGCTCGAGGTGACGGCGCCCGACGAGGCCGTGGGCGCGGTGAACGGCGATCTCAACTCGCGGCGCGGACGGCTGCAGGGAATGGAGCCCCGCGGCGGCATGACGACCATCAAGGCCGAGGTGCCGATGGCGGAGATCCTCACGTACTCGCAGGCTTTGACCTCGATGACGGGCGGCCGCGGCGATTACCACATGCACTTCCTGCGCTACGAGGAAGTGCCTTCGCACATCGCGCAGAAAGTCATCGACGAGGCGAAGAAGGAGAAGGAAGAGGCGAAGGTCTAGGAGCACGCGCGAACGCGTCTGAACACCGTCCCCGTCTCCGAGCGAAACGCCGTCTGCCAGCACGCTAAGTCGATCTCTGCTGCTCGCTGGGGATCGGCGAGGAGCCACCTAGCTCTGACCTCGCCAGCGCGCGACCCGAAAGGGATCAGTTCGACGCGCCGGTCGAGATGCGGCCCGAACGCCGGATACCCGAACTCGTTCGCGCTGAGAGCGAGACCGATGGAGTCGTGTCGCGGTACATCCTCGTCGAGGAAGTGAAGAACGGGGCCCAGAGGCGCATCGTGTTGGGACTGAACCTGCCAGCGCGCCAGGTTCCACACGGAGGCCTTGTCCGCGCGATCGAGAAGTCGGAGCCCCGACGGCTTCTCGACGTAGTGCACCAGCGATAGGAGCGCCGTTGTAGCCGCGAGCGCGACAGCAGCCCAACTCGCAGGCCCGGCTCGTAGGACGAGTCCCCACACCCCCGCCGAGAGCGCGACCGGGAAGACGAAGAAACGTCCCTCCCACGGGTGGTACGTCAGGGTGACGGCGACCAGCACGAGCCAGAGCACCGGCGCCCCGCCTGCAACCAGTGCGACCCGTGGGAGGAATCGTCGCCGCACCAGCAGGACCGCCCCGATGCCGGCACCGACGACGAGAAGCAGACCCGCGGGGCCGAACCAGGAGGCCGTGTCGCTCGCCGTTATCGGCGAGGACGAGGTCTCGTCGCCGACGGCTAGGTACGCCTGGGGCCGGCCGACGAGGTCATAGAGCCGCAGGAGGCTAGGCCGTCCTACGTCGTTGCTGAGGACCAGCAGCACGAGGGGCGACGCAACGATCGCGCCGGCAAGGAGTGCGCGTCTGCCGTTTCGCCGCAACGATCCGCGGCCGAGCGCGAGCGCTCCTGTGACGACGACCGCAGCGACGAGGTACAGGAGAACGTCCTTTCCCTGTGCTCCCGAAAGATCGAGCCAGTCGACGAGGTCGCCGTAGGCCGTGACCAGATTCTCCGGTGGGCGGAAAGGCGCAGTCAGCCGTCCGGCGTTCGACTGGTCGCCGAGCACGTTCCCCGTCTCGTGGGCGTTGACTGCGTACCAGTAGGAGCCGGCGAGCGCTCCCAGCGCGATCCCGGCGATGTGGCCGACACGCCGCCGGCCACGCGACGAGATGAGGGCGAGAGCGAGCAGGATCGCGAGACCGTAAGCAGCAGTGAACTTCGTTCCGACGGCGAGAGCCGTCGCGAGTGACGCCAAGCCGATCTCGCGCCGAGATTTGCCGAGGACGAAGACCGATGCAGCCATGAGAAATGAGGCGACGACGAGGTCGTTCTTGGCGCCCGATGACTGCAACAGCACGATCGGCAGCGTCAGGAAGGCGAGTGCACCAAAGCCGGCCTCGCTTCGGCGCAACCCGATCCGCCGCGCGAACGCGAAGACGGCCGCGGCGCAGGCGAGCGCCGCGAAGAACTGGACGACGCCGGTGAGGTTCTCCTCCCGGGTCACCGCGAGCACGAATGCAAGTCCGATCTCGCCGTTCGGCGGATTGAAGTTGAGGCGCTGGTCGTAGGCGTCGCCGATGTAGCCGACGTGCCCCGATTGAACCCAGAAGGCGGCCCGGGCGAGGTGGTAGTTGAGCGGATCCCAACCGTTCGGCGGCGTCCCGACGATCAGCGCGACGACGTATGCGAGCGCCAGAAAGGTGACGGCAGCGAGCACGACGACAGGACCGTGGCGTCCGAGCGAGAGCGCCGCGCGCGGGATTGGCGAAAGTCGCGGCGTCTTGGCCAGCATCCAGACGCCGACAGCGCCTACGAATACTGCGGCCGCCCCAGCCACGAGGGCGCCACGCGTCATTGCGTCGAACGCCGAGAGGAACAGCGTGAGGCCGACGACGTCCGCAAACACGACCACGTACGCGGCGAGAACGAACTGGGCTGCGCTGCGCAGGCGAAGCAGAGACCCGACCAGAAGTCCCGTTCCAGCGAGGACAAGCAGGACGATTGCCCCCAGAAGAGCCCCGCTCATGTCCGGAGAGTCTGGCAGGGTGCCATGACCTGTCCGGACAGGCGGAGAGCGCGGGGAGGCGAAGGCCCACTCCTCGCTCCGCCTCTGCGCTCTTCCGGTTACACGCTCTGCGTCTGTTGCGGCTCGCCGGCCTTGAGCCGCTCGATCAGATCCGAGACGTCCGCGAGCTCCTGCTCGAGGTCGCGCTGGTAGCCCTCGAGCCGCTCGAGGACGTTCTCGCGGTCGTACCAGCGTCGGCCGAGGCCGCGATGGTGTCGTCTGCGTCCGTGGTGCATGGTCACCTCCCTTCGTAGCGGTCGAGAAAGCTGTCGATGCGCGCGCGAGAGCGAGTGAGAGCCGCCGCCCACTCGTCGAGCAAGCGCTTGCCCTCCGTGGTCAGCTCGTAGGTCCTCTTCGCGGGCCCAGGGGCGCCGGCCTGCCAGCGGGAGGTGACAAGACCGTCCTCCTCGAGCGCCCGCAGCACGCGGTAGAGGTTGCCCATGTCCACGCGTGCCTCGCCGGTGAGCGCGGGAAGCGCCTCGAGCAGCTCGTACCCGTGCGTCGGTCGCTCACGCAGGAGCAACAAGAGAGCCGGCTCGCTGAAGCGCTCGACGCGCGCGCGAACGCCCCAGTGCCCGGGTCGAACCATGCGTCGGCAGCGAGCGCCGCGGCCACCTCGTGACCTCATCCAAGACCTACCTGTAAAAGACACATGTGAACGACGCTATCAGTTGCGGTTAAGTCGGTGTTGGCTAGAGTCGAAAGCCGTGCGGCAGGTGGCAAGGCATCCGACGAAGCAGGCCTGCGCGGTCTGCGAGCGAACGCTTCTGACCGGCGAGCGGGCGCTTCGCTTCTCCCCGAACGGGGAGGACTTCGTCGACGTCTGCCCGCTCTGCCAGGACCTCGCGGTCGAGCACGGCTGGATCAAGGAGGGCAGCCCGACGTCGCCGACCGTCCCGAATCAGAGGCGTCGCCGCCGGCGCGGGCTCGCGTCGCTCTTCGACCTCGGCCGCCAGCCTCCGGACGATCCCGTCGTCGCCGAGCCGATCCTCCGCCGCCTGTCCGCGCGTGAGCAACAGATCGTGGAGGCGTCGGACATCTTCAACGCGAGCGACTACAGGCGCACGGTGGGCGGTATCGCGAAGAGCCTCGGCCAGCCCCGCGCGAGCATCATCCCGCTCTCGGGCGTCAGCGGCGAGCTCATCGTCACGGTCGCGTGGGACATCTCCTGGTACCAGTACCGCGTCACGCCGGACTCGGCGCAGCCGGTGCGACTCGCCGAGCGCGGCCACGAGCTGGCCGAGCTCGATGCGGGCTACCAGCGCTGGAACGCGCGCATCGAGCAAGACGGCCGCCTGGTTCCGGAGATCTCGCCCGTTTAGACGACCGCAGGGTTTCTACCTGCGTTAGTGCTCTAGCGCCGGCGCGCATCACTCCTACAATCAGAGCGTGATCTATTGCGTGATCCCGCCGGAGCTCGCGGACGAGCTCTACGACAAGATGGTCGAGTACTACAAGGACAACCCGAACGTCACGGTGATCATCGACCGCCGCGAGGGCGCGGACCGGCGGAACCGCAAGGGCGCTGGCGGCGACGGGGGCCACGAGCAGCGCAAGATCCGGGATCGCCGGCGCCCGCGCATCCCCGGCACCTTCCCCGAGACGGAAGCCGGCTCGGACTAGACTCCTCCCCGTGGCGCTGACGGGGGCGAAGACCTTCCAGAACTACATCGGCGGCGAATGGGTCGACGCCGCCTCCGGCGAGACGTTCGAGAGCGTCAACCCGGCGACCGGCGACACGATCGGCGTCTTCCCGCGCTCGTCTGCCGAGGACGTCGACCGGGCGGTGGACGCGGCGAAGGCGGCCTTCGAGGAATGGCGGCTCGTGCCCGCGCCGAAGCGCGGCGCGATCCTCTACCGCTTCGCCAATCTCCTGATCGAGGAGAAGGACGACCTCACTGACCTGATGACCCGCGAGATGGGAAAGGTGAAGGCCGAGGCCGGCGGCGACGTCCAGGAGGCGATCGACATGAGCCTCTACATGGCCGGCGAGGGACGGCGGCTCTTCGGCCAGACGACGCCGTCGGAGCTCCGCGACAAGTTCAACATGAGCGTGCGCATGCCGATCGGCGTCGTCGGCGCGATCACGCCCTGGAACTTCCCGATCGCGATCCCGTCGTGGAAGATCACGCCCGCCCTCGTCTGCGGGAACACGATCGTCTTCAAGCCGGCAACCGACACGCCGGCGCTCGGCGAGCGCTTCGTCCAGCTGCTCGACGAGGCAGGGCTGCCGAAGGGCGTGATCAACATCGTTCACGGCGGCGGAGGTGCTGTCGGTGACCGGCTCGTTCGCCATCCCGACGTGCCGGTGATCACGCTCACGGGTTCGCGCGAGACAGGCGTCGAGGTGATGCGGAACGCCGCCGAGGGTCTCAAGCACGTCCACCTCGAGCTCGGCGGCAAGAACGCGATCATCGTGCTGGACGACGCCGACCTGGATCTCGCGGTCGACGGAATCCTGTGGTCGGCCTTCGGAACGTCGGGCCAGCGGTGCACCGCCGCGTCGCGCGTGATCGTGCAGGACGGCGTCTACGAGCACCTGCAAGCCAAGCTCGTCGCCGCGGCCGAGCAGCTGCAGCTCGGCGCGGGGTGGGAGGACGACACGGACGTCGGCCCTGTCATCAACAAGGCGGCGCTCGAGAAGATCCACTCGTACACGGAGATCGGCAAGGACGAAGGCGCAAAGCTGTTGACCGGCGGCGAGATCGCGACTGGCAACGGCTTCGAAAAGGGGTTCTTCTACCGGCCGACGATCTTCGGCGAGGTCGATCCGCAGATGCGCATCGCACAGGAGGAGATCTTCGGCCCGACGACCGCGTTGATCCCCGTGCGCGACGTCGACGAGGCGATCCGCGTCTCGAACGGGATCAAGTACGGCCTTTCCTCGTCCATCTTCACGCGCGATGTGAACAAGGCGTTCCGCGCGATGCGGGACCTGCAAGCGGGGATCACCTACATCAACGCAGGCACGATCGGCGCCGAGGTGCACCTCCCCTTCGGCGGCACCAAGGACACGGGCAACGGCCACCGCGAGGCGGGCCAGGCCGCCCTGGATGTGTTCACGGAATGGAAATCGATCTACGTCGACTACAGCGGCAAGCTGCAGAAGGCGCAGATCGACACCGCGAGCTGAAGGCAAAACTCTCGACCGACGGCGGCGCGCGCGGGAATCCCGGTCCGGCGGCGTTCGGGTACGTCCTGGAGACGGAAGACGGTCAGGTCCTGGCGGCCCACGGCGAGGCGATCGGGCGCGCGACGAACAACGTCGCCGAGTACCGCGGCCTGGTTGCGGGCCTGGCGAAAGCGGCGGAGCTGGGTGTCAGGGAGCTGGAGGTCGTCGCCGACTCCGAGCTCGTCGTCAAGCAGATGCGCGGCGAGTACCGAGTCAAGAACGAAGCGTTACGAGACCTCTGGGAGCAGGCGACGGAGCTGGAAAATCGCTTTGCGAGAGTCCGGTACACCGCTGTCCGGAGGGCCCATAACGAACTGGCCGACCGCCTCGTCAACGAGGCCTTGGACGCCCAAACCTGAGGCTATACTGGGCCCCCACGCGGATGTAGCTCAGTTGGCTAGAGCGTCTGCTTGCCATGCAGAAGGTCGTGGGTTCGAGTCCCATCATCCGCTCTCAAAACCCCCGTAAATTAGGGGTTTTGTTCGAAGCACGGGCAACGTGGATCCCCGATGAGTCCCAACGACGTGAGTCCAAACTGCGTCTGGCACTGGTACGAGCTCGTCGAGGAGAAGCGGGACGGCACGCTGATCGTCCGCGTGCACGGCCGGGCGGCTGGAGGAAACGTGGGCCCTCGTGCCGGCAGGCGTCGGCGGCGATCCCGATAACTGGCTGATCGTGCGCAAGCGCGAGCGGACCTCCAAGCAACCGCACGGCGAAGGCTCGCGCGAGCCGTCCGTTCCGAGCGAGATCCGGCGCGGCAACCGCATCGTGCGCCTTTCGAATCTCGACAAGCTGTTCTGGCCGGAGCAGGGGATCACGAAAGGCGACCTGCTCCGCTACTACCGCGATGTCGCACCCACGCTCCTTCCGCACATCCGCGATCGGCCGTTCACGATGAAGCGCTACCCGGACGGCTGGCAGGGCATGCACTTCTTCCGGAAGAACGCCACCAAGCACGTGCCCGCTTGGATCAAACGGGTCGCCGTCCGCGTGACGAGTCGGGGACCGCCGCAGCAGAGCCGGACGATCGAAGTCCCGGTCGTGAACGACGAGCTCGCCTTGCTCTGGATGGTCAACACGGGTTGTATCGAGTGCCACACCTGGTACTCGCGCATCGACAAGCTCGAGCGGCCGGACTGGGTCGTCTTCGACCTCGACCCATCAGACGACGTCGGCTTCGCCGAGACGGTCGAGGTAGCGCTGCTCGTCAAGCAGGCCCTCGACGCGCTCGGGCTGGCCTCGTTCCCGAAGACCTCGGGTGCGCTCGGCCTCCACGTTCTCGTGCCAATCGAGCGACGGCACACGTACGACGACACGCGCCGGTTTGCCACCGAAGTCGCGCGAGCAATCGCCGGCACGCACGCCGACGTCGCGACGACCGAGTGGTCGAAGGCAAAGCGACGAGGCGTCCTGATCGACGCGAGTCAGAACGCAAAGGGCAAGACGATCGCGTCGGTCTATTCGGTGCGGCCGATGCCGGGTGCGCCCGTCTCGACGCCGCTCCACTGGGACGAGGTAAACGAGAAGCTCAATCCGTCGATCCACACCATGGACGCGGTGCTCGACCGGCTCGACCGCCACGGCGACCTCTATGAGGGCGTGCTGAAGACGAAGCAGCGCCTCGGCCCTGCCCTACGGGCGCTTGGGAGCTGATGCCGGCTTGCCGGCCGAGACGCCGTCGCCGATCCCGGATCCGCTCCCGGATCCGCCGCCCGAGCCGATTCCCGATCCGCTGCCGGTGCCACCACCGGACACCCCCTTCTGACACCCCCGTCTTGTACACGCGCGAGGGACGTTCTCGGCACGGCGGCCAAGGATAGCCGCGCGGAGCGAGATCGGATCCCTCCTTCGACGTAGGACCCGGGGGGCGGCGACCATGGGCCGAACAGCCTATTGAAGGTCGCGACCCCTAAGCCAATACTTGTTTCTCACCCGCCAAGGGAAGTGGGAACTGCGGTTGCACACCACGAACTACGGCGATGCTGCGGCCGCTTCCTTCAATCCGGCGACGGAGCGCAGCGTTCGCCCGAAGGACCGAGCGTGAGGGTGCGCTGGCTCCGCCTGCTCGCGCTCGGCGATCGCAAGCGGCTTCTCAACGCGATCTCGGTCTTCGCTGCTTCCACCTCTGCCGACTCACGGGCGATGGAAGCGGGCGCGGCCGCCGAGCGTCGGCAGATCACAGTCGTCTTCTGTGACCTCGCCGGCTCGACCGAGCTTGCGAGCCGTCTCGACCCGGAGGACCTAGCCGCGACGATGGCCTCGTACCACGATTGCTGCAAGGAGGTCATCGACCGTTGGGACGGTCACGTCGCGGAGTTCCTCGGCGACGGTGCGGTCATCTACTTCGGCTGGCCAAGAGCCCACGAAGACGATGCGGAGAGGGCCGTGCGCTCGTCCCTGGAGCTCGTGGCGTCCGTCGGCCAGCTTCCGATCGGCGCCGGCTCGATGCTGAGCTGCCGGGCCGGAGTCGGGACAGGCCTGGTCATGGTCGGCGAGACGAAGAGTGACGCCCTCGCTCACCGTGAGGGCGTCGTCGGGGAGACGCCGAACCTGGCAGCGCGAGCGCAAGCGCTGGCCGCTCCCGGCACGGTCGTGATCACCCCCGGGACCCGGAAGCTTGTCGGCGATCGCTTCGAGCTCGTCGGACTCGGCACACACGAGTTGAGGGGGATTGCGGGGCCGGTCGAGGTCTGGCGGGTTGGGGACGTCCGCGGGACGAGCCGCTTCGAGGCGAGAGTCGGCGAGCGCCTCTCGCCGCTCGTGGGCCGGCAGGCGGAGCTCAGCCTGCTCCTGGAGGCCTGGCGCGCATCCGTGGCCGGAAGCTGGCGCTCTGTGCTGATCGTCGGAGAGGCGGGGATCGGGAAGTCGAGGCTCGTACAGGAGTTGGTCGAGCAGACGGCCTCCGCCGATGGGGAACTGCTCCGTCTCCAGTGCTCGCCGTACCACGTCGCAACCGCCCTGCTGCCGTTTGTCGAGTGGATCCGGTCGGCCGCCGGTATCGAGCTCGGCTCCGACGAACGAGCGGTGCACGCACGGCTCGAAGCTCTAGTCGACCGATTCGGATTCGAGCGCCAGGCGACGGTGCCCTTGCTCGCGCCGCTCCTTTCCGTTTCGCTCGGCGAACGGTACGAGCCTGTGCGCCTCAGCCTCAAGCTGCAGCGCAGGCGGACGATCGAGCTCGTGATCGAGCTGATCAAGCGCACGGCCCAGGCGCGGCCACTGCTGATCGCCGTCGAAGACGTCCACGACGCAGACGCAACGTCGCTCGAGCTCCTGGCTTACCTCGTCGAGCGGACGCGGGACGTCGCCGGACTCCTCGTGATGACGGCGAGGCCGACGCTTGCCGCGCGGTTCCAGCGCAGAAGCCTCGACCGTATCGATCTCGAGCCGCTCGCGACTTCGTCGACGGTGGCGCTCGTCGACGAGCTGACGGGTGGGAAGCCGCTTCCCGCCCCAGTCCGCAATTCGATCGTCGGCTCGTCGGACGGCGTCCCACTGTTCATCGAGGAGCTGACTCGCCAGCTGCTCGAGTCCCCAGCTCTGCGGGACGCCGGCGACCGGTACGAGCTCGAGGCGGATCTCGCGGTCACCGTGCCGGCAACGCTGCACGATCTGCTCGTGGCTCGACTCGACAAGCTGGGATCGGCGAAGGTCACGGCTCAGGTTGCGTCGACGCTCGGACGGTCGTTCTCGCTTGAGCTGCTGCGCGCCGTCGCTCCCTCGTCGGACCGGGACCTGGCGGACGATGTCGGTCAGCTCTGTGCCGCCCGGATCCTCGAGGTGGTAGACGACGAGCCGGAGGCGACCAGCTACGCGTTCCGGCACGCGCTGCTCCGCGAGGCTGCCTACCATGCCCAACTCAGAGCACGACGGCGAGAGGTGCATCTCGGGGTCGCACGCGTCCTGGAGGAGGCCCATCCGAGCGTGGTCGAGAGCGAGCCGGAGACGCTCGCCCACCACTTCGCCGAGGGCGGCGAGCGCCAGGCGGCCGCCGACTACCTCCTCAAGGCGGGCGAGAAGGCGCTCCGAGCGTCCGCGGTCCACGAGGCGATCACGCATCTGTCGAACGGCTTCGAGTTGATCGGGGGGCTCACCCACACCGGTGCGCGGGACCGGACGGAGTTGCGCCTGCAGGCGCTGCTCGGCACGGCGTACATGCACGCCAAGAGCTGGGGTGCTTCGGAGGTCGAAGTTGCCTACTCTGCGGCGGCACGCCTGAGCGACGCGGCCGAGACGGCGGCCGAGGGCGTTTGGATCCTCTGGGGGATCTGGGTCTACTACCACGTGCGCGGCCGCATCGACGATGCCTACCAGGCGGCCGGTCGGATCCGCGAGCTCGCAGACTCCACCCGCGACCCGGACGCAGCACTGATCGCGGACATGGTCGCCCTGCAGAGCTGCTTCTACACGGGGCAGTTCTCCGAGTCCCTCGACTACTGCGAGTCTTTCCTGGACGCGTACGCCGCGGACCGCCACCGCTCGTTGGCCGATACGTACTCGACCGATCTCGAGCTCGTCTGTCTCGTCCACCAGACGATCGCCACCTGGATCGTCGGTCGGCCTGGTCGCGCCGCCCAGCTTGCGCGGCGCGTCGAGGACCTCGTGCGCGAGATCGACCATCCGTACTCGGTGGCATGGGCGAACACGTGGGGTGCCGTGCCCGATCTCTTGCGCGGCGATACGGTCCGCACGACCGAACGGGTCCTCCGCGGGCACCGCATCGCCGAGGAGCGCGACTACGCGTACGTGACCGCGATGGCGAAGATGCTCGAGGGTTGGCTCGACGGGCGCCAGGGGCGCGCTCACGGTGTGGACGCGATCGAGGCGGGACTCGGCGCGTTCCGCGCGACCGGGGCCGAGATCGTCGTTCCGTTCTTCGAGACCCTGCGTTCCGAGCTGCTCGTCGAGCAGCAACGTCCGGACGAGGCGGTAGCGGTCCTGGAGGACGCCCGGGAGCGCATCGCCCGCTGGGGCGAGCGCTGGCAGGAAGCCGAGGTGTACCGCGTCGAGGCCACCGCGCTCGCCGCACGAGGCGAGGCGCCATCCGCGGTCGAGGCTCGCTTCGTAACGGCGTTGGACCTCGCCGGACGGCAGGGCGCGCTCGCGTGGCAGCTCCGTGCGGCAACGGACTTCGCGCGCTACCTCTGCGAGCAGCGGCGCCCCGACGAGGCGCGAGGCATTCTCGAGCCGGCACTCGAGAACTTTGCCGGCGCCGGCGAGAGCGAGGATGTCTCGAGGGCCGCCCGCATCCTGTCTGCGGCCAAAGATCGGCTGCTCGTTGCTTGATCCCTGCGGCTCGGCCCCGGATAATCTTTTGACTGCGCCTCCGTCTCGAAGGGGCGGGTGAACACGCCTGTACGACGCGATTGTCGTTGGTGCAAGGTGCGCCGGAAGCTCGGTTGCGATGCTGCTCGCGCGCCGAGGGCACAGAGTCCTGATCCTCGACCGGAACGCGTTCCCAAGCGACAGGGCGGCCTCGACGCACATGGTCTGGCACAGCGGTGTGGCTTACCTCTCGCGCTGGGGATTGCTGGATCGGCTCGAGGGCACCGGTTGCCCGCCGATGCGGAACTTCAACCTCGACCTCGGCGAGCTCGTCCTGACCGGTCATCCGCCGCCCGCCGGCGACATCGCCGAGGCGTATGCGCCGCGCCGCCTCGTGCTCGACGACCTCCTGCTGACCGCGGCACGCGAAGCGGGAGCGGATGCGCGGACCCGATGCTCCGTCCGTGACCTGATCGTGGAGGACGATCGCGTGGCCGGTGTCCGTTTCGTCGACGAGCACCGGGCCATGCACGAGGAGCGTGCACCGCTCGTCATCGGCGCCGACGGCGAGAAGTCGACCGTCGCCCGCCTGGTCGGAGCCACGTCGTACGACGTACAAGGCCGGCTCGGGGGCACGATCTGGGCGTATTTCGCCGACCTGCCGATCGACGACATGGAGTTCTACTCGCGACCCGGACGGATGGCCTACGCCTGGCGCACCAACGACGGCCTCACGGTCGCCGGCATTTGCTTCCCGTACCGTGACTTCCGAGCGGCTCTGACCGACCGGGGCGCGAGGATGCCTGCCGAGTTCGACACGCTCGCTCCCGGCTTCGGCGAGCGAGTGCGGGCCGCGAGCCGCGCGAGCCGCTGGCGCACCGGCTGCGCCACGGGCTTCTGCAGGAAACCTGTCGGCCCCGGCTGGGCCTTGCTCGGCGACGCCGGATTGACGATGGATCCGATCACGGCCGCCGGGATTACCAACGCGTTCCGCGACGCCTCGTTCATGGCCGAGGCGGCCGACGAGGGGCTGCGAGGCAACTTGGACAGGGCGCTTGCCGGCTTCGAGGAGCGCCGCAATGCGCTATCGGTGCCCCTCTACCACTTCACCTGCGAGATGGCCAGACTCGAGCCGCCCACGCAGCAGATCGTCGACTTCTTCGTTGGCCTGCAACAGAGCCAGGAGGGCACGGACGCGTACTTCGGAATCTTCGCGCAGACGGTACCCGTGAGCGAGTTCTTCGCCGCGGACAACGTCGAGCGGATCGGAGCGCCGGCAACAACAGCGTAGCGCGCTTCGCTAGGTCTGGTTCTTCTGCGTCAGCCGGATCAGCAGACCCGCCGGGCCGACGAAGTACACCGTCGTCCCGTTGAAGGGGGGCGGAACGCTGGCCCGCCACACGGCGCGGCCCGGCTGGAAAGTGGACGCGCCAGTTCGACCCGAGTCTGCGCCGATAGCAGACGGGCAAGCCAACTGAGCACCGCAGATTATGCAGCCCCCGGGGCGCCTGGCACCTACGAGAACTTAAAGCTTCGGTCGAGGTCCAGTTGTTCGCCGGCATCCACTCGGGAGGCGGCTCGAATACGCCGCCGCCAGACGGTGTCAACGGTCAACCTCTCAGTTTTCGGGGTCATCCGTCCGATGGCAGAGCCGGAACCGCCGCGCGAGCGTGTCGAGTGCCAGCCTCGGTTCGGCCTGCAAATCGGCCTGACCCGGCGGCGTGAACAGAGTCTTGGCACCCCACAGGGGCGGTCGTGGGTTTCGCGTTTCCCCAAGGAGTGGCGCGACGCGCTCGTCGAGGCCGAGCCGGAGAAGTTCTCGCTGCCGGGCCAGTCCGACCTCCGCTACCACTGGGTTCACGTCCGTCTCGCCGCCATCGATGCGGACGAGATGCGCGATCTCGTCGAGGACGCCTGGGCGTTTGTGGTGCCGAAGTGCGTGGCCGAGGAATACGGCGCGTCGCGGGGCTCGCGCCAAGCCTTGTCGGGGCGGCAAGCCCTGGAAGAGGATGGGCTGACGCGGGCACAACGTGCCAAGGATCACAGTGGCTGCAATGGCTGCACTCGGCGTTCGCTCGGCTTCGGTGGCGTTCGCTCGCCCGCGCCGACGCCGCTGCAAACGGCAGGTTTCGGCGAACGCAAGCGAACGGGCGCGAACGGTCGCCAGCCTTTGCCATGCAGAAGGTCGTGGGTTCGAGTCCCATCATCCGCTCTTCGGAGCCTCTTGGATCGGGCGCTCTTGCTCGCGCTGCCGCTGGACGGGCGGCGCGATGCCAATCGCTTTCATGGTCGAAGTGGCGGAGGACGACTTCGGGCAGCTTGAGGAAGCGGCGGATGTCGTTCCAGGTCAGCGGTTCGACGATGTCTGCGCGGACGCTTGGGTTACCGCAGGAAGAGCCGAGTTAGTGGCACGCCCGCTGCCGGTGCAGGTCTAGCGGCAAACGATGCCCTGTCGAGGGGTCTCAAAAGCCTGATTCCAGGTTCAAAGAGGTCTGGCAGCGTTGAAACTGTCTCGGCAGATTCGGGACGGTTCGCCTCCGCTGTGCCTGTTTGGTCGCGGCTCGGCTGGTCGTTACGTCTCAGTGGCTCGCGCGCGCGCGAGTACAAGTAATCGGTGAACGGCGCAGGAACCGCCCAGCCGTGAGCGCGTCGCTCGGCCTGGGACTATCGGTCCATGCTGCTCTCCTTCGCTTATCTTGCCGTCTCTGCTGTTTTGAGGCTGCTCGTTCGGGGTCGGCGGGCCGATTTCGCGGCGACGAAGCTCGCCGAAGGTTCATTCGCCGAGGGCCTCCAGGTAGCTCCTCAAGGCCTGCCGTAGGCGGCGGGTGTCGGCGATCTCGCCCTGGAGTCGGCCGAGCTCAGCTTCGTAGTCCTCAAATTCGATCTCCGGCGTCTCTTCCTCGACGACCCACTCCTCGTCGAGGCTGTCGAGGTCGGACTCGACGCTGTCCAAGCCCGACTCCAGGATCCCCCGGGCGAGCTCGACGTCCTCCGGCGCCATCCTGATGAATGCCACCTCGTCGATCCGTGGACCTTGCACCTCAGCGACGATCGCCTCGAGCTGCTCCTGAAGCGCGGCCTCACGGTCGCGCTGGAACTCGATAGCCTCGAGCGCCTGACGGCGGCGCCGAGCGCGTGCGATCGCCTCGAAGTCCATATCGCAAAGATAATCGAGCGGTGTCGCGAGGCAGTTCTCCGCGAGCGGTACTGGCGAGCGCGTCCGCTGCTCAGGCGGCTGTGTCGTTCGTCACCTTCGGCCTGCCCGCGATTGGACCCGACCTCCGCCGCGAGTTCGGGCTCAGCCTGCCCGAGCTCGGCGCCGTGCTCACGGCCAACCTCTTCGGGGCGGGACTCGCGCTGATCGCGGCGGCGATTGCCGTTGACCACGTTGGCGCGCGCCGGGCGACGTTCGGCGGAACGGCGCTGGCAACGCTCGGGCTCGGGGTGGCGGCAACTGCACACTCGAAGCTGCTTCTGTTCGCGGCGCTCATGGTCTCGGGTGTGGGCTCGGCGGTCGTCCCGGTCGCGGGCGCCGGCGCCTTGTTCCGGGCGTATGCGGCGCATCGCCGCGCGTTCGCGCTCGGCGTCCGGCAGATGGCCGTGCCGCTCGGCGGCACCATCGCCGCGCTCCTCATGCCCGGGTTAGAGGCGATCGGCGGCCTCGGCCTCGCGCTCGCGGTCGGCGCCGTTGCCGTCGGGGCGACCGGCGTCGTCTTCGCCCTCGTACCGGAGGACACCGGCTTACCCGCACGTCGGGGCTCGCCAGCGTTTCAGAGCATCTGGCGTGCGCCAGGGATGCAGCGGCTGCTCGTCGTCGCCAGCTTGTACATCGTCGTGCTGCAGGCCGTCCTCGCGTACACGGTGCCGGCGTCACGTGCGGCTGGCCTCTCGGCGTTTGCGGCCTCGGCAACCTACTTTGCCGTGAACGTGACGGCGATGATTGCGCGCATCTTCTGGGGGCGCCTCGCCGATCGCAACGGAGGCGCGCGTCGTTCACGAACCTTGACGGAGGTGGGGGCTGTCGCGGCTGTGGGGGCGCTGCTCTTCGCCTTCGCTCTCCACGCGGGAGCAGCAGTCGTCGTGCCTGCGGCGATTCTCTTCGGTTTCGGCGCGCTCGGCTGGAACGCGCTCGTCTACGTGAGCGCGGGCGAGCGCGCGGCGCCTGAGCTTGCCGCGCCCTCGGTCGCCGTCGCGGCTACCGTCGTGTTCCTCCTTTCCGCGATCGCCACCCCACCGCTGGGTGCCCTGGCGGCGCACGCGGGATGGGATGCCTTCTGGGCGACGACGGCGGTGCTCGCCGCTCTCGGCGCTCTCGTCGCTACGCGGCTGCCGCGCGCGCTTCACGGCCAGACGGCTCTAAGCTCGTTGGAAGGCTGAGAGTGACCCTCGGCAGACCATGGCGAGCCCGCCTGCCTGGGATTGCATATTGTATGTTCCGGCCGTGGCGAGGATGCTCCAGGAGGGCGAGTCGCTTGTCCGAAACGCAAGCGCCGCCGCGACGGAACTCATCCGCGAGGCAATCGTCAACGGCCGCCTTGTCCCCGGCGAGCGCCTGAAGGAGGAGGAGCTTGCGCGCAAACTCGGCATAAGCAGGACGCCGGTTCGGGAAGCACTGCTCGTTCTGCAGGCGGAAGGGCTCGTCGATGCGACGCCGAACCGCGGTGCGGCCGTCCGGGCGCACGATGCCGTCGACCTCGACGACCTCTACCAACTCCGAGCACTCCTCGAAGGTTACGCCGCGCGTAGGGCGGCGAGCCGGATCACGTTGGAGCGGGTCGCGAGCCTCTGGGCGAGCTGCGACCGTTTCGACACGATCAGCGACGGCGACGTACGCGAGCTCGTGAAGGAGAACCTGCTCTTTCACAACGCGATCCTCGAGGCGGCCGCTAGCGCTCGGGCTGCCAGCATGGTCCGCAAGGTGATCGAGCTCCCTCTCGTCTACAAGTCTTATATCTGGTACTCGCCCGATCAAAAACGGATTTCGGCGCACTACCATCGACAGATCACCAAGGCGCTCGAGGCCGGGGACGCAGAGCGCGCTGAGCTCGTGATGAAGGAGCACGTCTTCGAAGGACGGGACATCCTCGTCGCGCACGTGCGGGAGCTTGAGGGGCGGGAATGACCGCGGCGACGGTCGCGAGAACGTCGGCCGCACGGGAGGCGGACGGCCCGGGTCCGCTCGCGGGCGTCCGCGTGATCGAGCTGGGCATGCTCCTGGCCGGCCCGTTCACAGGTCGCCTTCTCGGCGACATGGGCGCCGAGATCATCAAGATCGAGCCTCCGGGGCAGCCGGACCCGCTCCGCGACTGGGGCAAGGCGCGCTACAAAGGTCGATCCCTGTGGTGGCCCGTCCAGTCGCGCAACAAGAAGTGTTGCACGCTCAACCTGCGCACCGAGGAGGGACAGCGGCTTCTGCTCGAGCTCGTGCGGCACGCCGATGTGCTCGTCGAGAACTTCCGACCGGGAACGCTGGAGAAATGGAACCTCGGGCCCGACCGCCTCTGTGAGGCGAACCCGCGGCTGGTGATCGCACGCGTCTCCGGCTACGGGCAGACGGGACCGTACGCTCCCCGGGCAGGCTTCGCCTCCGTCGCCGAGGCTATGGGCGGGATCAGGTACATCAACGGCTCTCCCGGCCAACCCCCGCCGCGAGTGCACATCTCTCTCGGCGACTCGCTGGCCGGGATGTTCGCGGCGCAGGCAATCCTCGCCGCTCTTTACTGGCGCGACTGCCTCGGTGGCGGGCGTGGTCAGGTCGTGGACGTGTCGCTGATGGAGTCGTGCTTCGCCCTCCTCGAGAGCACGGTGCCCGAGTACGACCGGTTGGGAATCATCCGCGAGCCCGCGGGGACGGGGCTGAAGGGCGTCGCTCCCTCCAACATCTTCGAGTCGAAGGACGGCGAGTGGTTGGTGATCGCGGCGAATGCGGACAACGTCTTCCGGCGGCTGTGCCAAGCGATGGGTCGGCCCGAACTCGCCGACGATCCGCGTTTCACCACCCATCTCGCCCGCGGCGAGAATCAGGAGGAGATCGAAGGCATCGTCGCCGAGTGGGCTGCAGCGCGCGACGCGAACGAGATCGATCGCGTCTTGAACGAAGCCGGCGTGATCTGCGGGCCGATCTACACGATCGCGGACATCTTCGCCGACGAGCACTTCCGGGCCCGCGAGATGTTGGTCGAGTGCGAGGATCCCGAGTTCGGCCCCTACATCGGGCCCGGCATCGTGCCAAAGTTCTCGGAGACGCCTGGGCGCGTGCGCTGGTCAGGGACCTGGGAAGAGGGGAGTCACAATCGGGAGGTCTACGGCCGGCTCCTCGGCCTGAGCGACGAGCGGCTCGACGAGCTTCGAGGTGAGGGCGTCCTGTGATGGTGACGATCTGCGACGTCGGGCCAAGGGACGGCCTCCAGAACGAGCCGAAGATCCTCGAGCCCGGCTTGAGGGCCGAGCTGGTCAACAAGCTCGCCGACGCGGGGCTGCCGCGCATCGAGGTCTGCAGCTTCGTCAATCCGACGCGCGTGCCGCAGATGGCCGGCGCCGAGGAGGTCGTCGATGCGGTCGAGCGCGATGAGGGGGTGACCTACGCGGGGCTCGCTCTGAACGAAAGGGGCTACGATCGTCTCGCCGCCGCCGGTCTCGACGAGGTGCACTTCGCGTTCGTCGCCACCGAGACGTTCAACCAACGCAACCAGAACGCTTCCGTCGACGAGTCGGTGCACGCGGCGAAGCGGATCGTCGAGCGGGCGCACGCTGACGGGATCCGCGCGACTGTCACGATCGGCGCCTCCTTCGGCTGCCCCTTCGAGGGCGCGGTCGACACCGGGAAGGTGCTTTCCCTCGCAGAGCAGCTTTGCTCCGGCGGAGCCGACGAGATCGTCTTCGCCGACACGATCGGCGTCGGCGTGCCCCGTCAGGTTGGGCTCCTCGTCTCCGAGGGGGTGAAGCTCGGCAAGCCGGTCGCCGTGCACCTTCACAACACCCGGAACACCGGCTTTGCCAATGCCTACGCGGCGATCGAAGCGGGAGCGACCGTGCTCGACGCATCGGTCGGAGGTATCGGCGGCTGTCCGTTCGCTCCGCGGGCGTCCGGGAACATTTGCACCGAAGATCTCGTGTACATGCTCCACGGCGAGGGGATCGAGACAGGGATCGACTTGGACGAGCTCATCTCTGTTGCCGAATGGCTCGAGGGCGTGCTCGAGCGCCAGCTGGAAGGACAGATCTACCGCGCGGGCACCTTCGCTCCGGTGGCCGGCTAAAGGGGGGAGACCATGGCCTACAGGCTCGGAGTCGACGTGGGGGGAACGTTCACCGACCTCCTCCTCGTGCACGACGAGAGCGGCACCCTGCACCGCGTGAAGACGCCCTCGACGCCCGCCGAACCCTCTCGCGGGGTGCTGAACGGCGTCACGCGCATCTGCGAGGTGAGCGGGGTCTCGCCGTCGGACCTCGCCTACGTGATGCACGGCACGACCGTGGCAACGAACGCACTGCTCGAGGCGAAGGGAGCCCGCGTGGGCCTGATCACAACCAGGGGCTTCCGACAGATCCTCCACCTCGCGCGCTCGCAAACGCCAGGCCCGCTCGCAGGCTGGATCATCATGGTCAAGCCCGACCCGCCCGCCGCGCTCGAGGACACGCGCGAGGCGAACGAGCGCATGAACGCGCAGGGCGAGGTGGTCGAGCCCGTCAACGTCGATCAAGTCAAGGAGATCGTTCGCGATCTCGTCGAATCCGGTGTCGAGTCGCTCACGGTCTCGCTCATCAACTCGTATGCGAACCCCGACCACGAACGCCAGATACGCGACGTCATCCACGGGTCCTACCCGGACTTCCCCGTCACGATCTCGTCCGACGTCCTGCCGGAGTTCCGCGAGTACGAGCGCACGCTCACGGCGTGCATGAACTCCTACGTCCGCCCGAAGGTCGAAGCCTACATCTCGAGCCTCGAGGCTTCGCTGGCCGACCTGGACGTCAAGGGCGACCTCAACCTGCTTCGCTCCGACGCAGGGCTGATGACGACCAAGGTCGCCTCGGAGAACCCCATCTACGGCATCCTCTCCGGCCCCTCGGGCGGCGTAGCGGGCGCGCTGCACGTCGCCGCTCGGGCGGGGTTCGAGAACGTGCTCACGTTCGACATGGGAGGGACGTCGACCGACGTGGCGCTCTGCGAGCGCGGCCAGCCGACGATCGAGCGACAGACGGAGGTCCCGTACGGCTGGGGCCTGCCCGGCGAGGTGATCCCGATCAAGGTGCCGAGCGTGAACGTCCGCTCGGTCGGCGCGGGCGGAGGATCGATCGCCCACGTGCCGGAGGTGACGGGCGCGCTGCGCGTCGGGCCGCAGTCGGCGGGGGCCGATCCGGGCCCGGCCTGCTACGGGAAAGGCGGCGCCGAGCCCACCGTGACCGACGCGAACGTGATCGTCGGCCATCTGCCCCCGCAGCTGCTAGGGGGCGAGATCGAGCTCGACGTCGACGCGGCAAAGGCCGCTGTGCAGAAGATCGGCCATGCGCTCGGTCTCGACGTGCATCAGGCGGCCGAGGGCATGCTCGACATCGTCAACGAGAACATGGCCGGGGCCCTCCGTCTCGTCTCGGTCCAGCGGGGCTACGACCCGCGGGATTTCGCTCTCGTCGCCTTCGGGGGTGCTGGCCCGATGCACGCGAACGCCGTCG
>WNGF01001751.1_pt1 | contig 31411 bp, 35 predicted proteins | sample 5400641 | NCBI WGS metagenome assembly WNGF01 (sample SAMN13153371, study PRJNA577476) | soil metagenome | isolation source: 80 cm soil or saprolite under grassland replicate 2 | place: USA:California | collected 2016-06-15 | reverse complement strand
CCTCGTCGTCGACGGCGGCTTCTCGCTGCTCGCCTGATGGAGCCGACCGACAGCAACCTCAGGGCATGGGAGGAGGCGCACCGCAGCCTCCGCCGCGGCGGCGGGCGGCGCGGGCTGCCGAAGCCGGTGCGCGAGCGGCTGCCGGACCTCGACGGCCGCCATCTCCTGCACCTCTCGTGCGGCGCGGGCCGCGAGACCGCGGCCCTGATCGGGCTGGGCGCGCTCGTGACCGGCGTCGACGCGTCGGAAGAGACCGTGCGCGCGGCCAGGAAGCGCCTGCCGGACGCCGCGCTCGTCGCCGCCGACGTCCAGGAGCTGCCGGTCGAGCTGCGCCGCGGTCGCTTCGACCTCGTCTACTCCTCCTGGGGAACGCTCGCCCTCGTCTCCGACCTAAGAGCGTGGGCCGCGGGCATCTCGGCCGCGCTCCGCTCCGGCGGCGTGCTGCTCGCCTACGACGAGCATCCCGTGGCGGCGTGCCTCGACCAGATGCTCCACTGGCACGAGAGCTACTTCGACGCCTGGCCCGTCGGTGCGGTGGCCGAGGCGCTGCTCGATGCCGGCCTGCAGCTCGAGCGGCTCGAGGAGCTGCCCGACCCGAACCGCTGGGGCCGCCGCGAGGTGCGGGTTCCGGGCGACCTGATCGTGATCGCCCGGAAGCCCTAGCACCTAGCCCCTTACCTGCGGTGCCGCACCACCACGCGGAAGCGGCGGACCGCCTTGTGGCCGACCCGGTCGTGGGCCCGGCAGGTGACGCGGGTCGTGCCGAGCCGGAAGAAGCGCCCGGACGCAGGAGCGCAGCGGACAGCCACGCGGCCGTCGTGCTTGTCGACCGCCCGCACCCTGAACCGCACCCGAGTCCCGTCGGGCCTGCTCGTGAACGCCCGGACGATCTTCGGGGCGATGATCAGCGGCGGGGCGTTGTCGACCACCATCACGAGCTCGCGGAACTGGTTCGGCGCGAGGGTGAACGTGATGGTCGCCTTGCGGTTGCCGCCGGCCGAGATGTCGATCGTGTAGTACGAGCTCTTCGGCGCCGTCTCCTCGGTGGCCGGCAGCGCCTGGTTCTCGTAGTGGAAGCGGATCGTCTGGCAGCTCGTCGGCGGGTCGATCTGCTGCAGCGGCAGGTTCGCCACGTTGACGTTCACGTTCGGCGAGGTACCGGTCGAGTACAGATGCAGCGCGGCCACGGTCGGAACCGGGTTGCCGCTGGCGTCCTCGAGCAACACCCGCACGCCGCGGCCGACCGCCTCGCCGCAGAGCGGGACCTGCCGCTCGACCGTCGTGCTGTCGAAGGGCAGGTTGTCGCGAACCGTCAGCGTGCCCGTCAGCTTGCGCGCGGCAGCCGTCGGCCGGAACGTGACCGGCTCGACCAGGCTCGTGCCCTGTGCGAAGCGGTCGGGCGGGCTGGACGGGCCGGGGCCGGAGAAGGCCGGGCTGCCGCTGAACGAGACCACGTCCGCGATCAGCTCGGCCTGGCCGGTGTTCGTGAACGTCTCGACCTTGGTCTGCCCGCAGAAAATGCCGCAGTTCGGGTCGTAGACGGTCGGGCTGAAGATCAGCGGCGACGTCGGCGTGCCGGGCGCCGAGGCGATCGCCGGGAGGAGCCCTTCTCCGACCAGTGAGACCGGCAGGCTCGGGTTCGCGGGATCGTCGCTGTTCACGGCGAGCGAAGCGTTACGCGTGCCGCCGACCGGCGGGTTGAAGCGGATCGTCAGGTCGACGTGGTTGCCGGCCCCGATCGTGAAGGGCGGCGCCGGCGCGCCGACGACGGTGAAATCGCCCGCGGCCGGGCCGGTGATCGGAAGCGAGGTGATCGTGAGGTCGCAGAGCGCGCAGGACGCCTGGTTCGCGATCCGCAGCACCTGGTTGACCACGTGCGGCGTCGTCCGGTTGTCGACCGGAACGCCTCCGAAGTCGAAGGCGCTCGAATCGAGCGTCGCCCTCGGGACTCCCGGGATCCCCGTCGCCGCCACGTCGACGTTCGGAGCGTCGGGATCGTCGCTCGAGACCCGCACCGTCCCGCTCCTGAGGTTGCCGTTCGAGTTGGACGGCGGGGCGAAGCGGACGGTGAAGACGACGCTGTCGCTCGGCTGGATCGTCTGCGGCGTTCCCGGGTTCGAGAGGACGGTGAAGGCCGAGTCGCTGCCGCCCGTGAGCGCGACGTCGCTGACCGTCAGCGGCGCCAGCCCGGTGTTCGTGACGGTGAGCGGCCGCGTGGCCGCCATCCCGCGCGGGACGACGCCGAACTCGAGCGAGCCGCTCACGGCAACCCTGCCGGTGACACCCGTGCCGCTGGCCGGGAGCTGGTAGTCCGGCTGTGACGGATCGTCACTCTGGATGTGGAAGATCGCCGACCGGTTCCCGCGCTGGATCGGCTGGAACTGGATCGTGAAATCGAGCTCCTCGCCGGGTTGGATCGTGGTCGGGGTCGGCGGCGTCGGGAAGATCGTGAAGTCCGGGTCGCCGGAGAGACGGCTGAAGGCCGAGATGTGGAGATCAGCCGTGCCGACGTTGAACACCTGCACGATGCGGGTCGCGCGCTGGCCGAGGCCGACGTTGCCGAACCCGAGGTCCGTGTTCACCGCGAGCTGCGGGCCTGTCGGCGAGGCGAGCTCGAACACGCTCCGCCCGTACGTCCCGATCCGCAGGACCGGCGGATCGGTCTCCGCGTTGAGCTGGAGCGACTTGCTCAGCGTCCTCGGAAGGCCGACGCCGAGCTGCTGCCAGGTTCCGCCGCCGTCGACCGTCCGTGCGACGCCCGCGTCGGTCGAGACGATCACCGAATGCGGCGCCGTCCCCGCGTCGATCACGACCGAGTGAAGCGGAATGTCTGGCAGGTTCTGCGCGCCGCCCGCGACGCCGCTGATGTTCGTCCAGGACGAGCCCGAGTCGGTCGTCAGGAAGACGTGCTTGGACACACCCGAGACGACTCCGTTGAAGCCCGGGTAGACGACGACGGCGCGCGTCGAGTCGGTCGGGTCGACCGCGACGCCGGCCACTGCCTGCGCCGGAGCGCCGGTCACGGAGACGGTTGACCCGCTGGCGCTGCCGAGCGCGTTGGTGACGCGGGTCACCTTGCCGTCGGTGAGGCCGAGCCAGAGGATGTTCGAGTCGATCTTCACCGTGTCGATGTCGGTGATGTTGGCGCCGCCGGGAGCGGTGAAGATCGAGGTCAGGTTGCCGCCCCCGGTGGTGCTGCGGTAGAGCGTCCCGGCGGACGCGAGGAAGACATTGCTGCCGTTGTTCGGGTCGATCGCGAGCTGGCCGGCACAGACGCCCATCGGGACGCCGGGAAGCCCGGCCCAGCTGTCGCCGCCGTTGGTCGTCTTCTTGTAGCAGCGGTTGCCGCCCATGTAAGCGACCTGCGGATTGTTCGGGTCGGTCGCGATCGCGCCGCCGTCGCCGTCCTCGTGCAGGTGCCACTCGGTTCCCGAATGGCTCGGCTTGTGGGCGATCTCGCCCGTGTCCTGCGTGCCGCCGTAGCTGTAGCCGGCGGCGTCTGACGCCCCCGCCCGGCCGATGTCGATCTGGAAGAAGAGGTTCGTCGCCATCGCCGAGCCGGTGACTCCGGGCAGGCTCGTCCAGTTCGCGCCTCGGTTCGTCGTGTAGGCGAGCCCTCCGTCGGTCCCGACCCAGAGCTTGGTCGGAGCTCCGCCGCCGCCGAAGTGCGTGGACGGCGGGAACACGAGCGCGTGCTGGTCGTCGTGGATGTTGTCGCCGCCGACTCGGGAGAACGAGCCTCCGGCGTCGGTGGAGACGTACTCGTTGATGAAGCCTTGCCAGACCGTCTGGTTGTCCTGCGGGTCGACGACGACGAACAGGCCGTAGCTGCAGAAGCAGCTGTCCCCGGCGGGCACGGCGCTCTGGATCTGCGTCCAGTTCGCGCCTCCGTCCGTGGAGCGGAAGAGCCCGAAATAGGTCGCCCCGAAGCCGCCACCCGAGGGGTTGGCGACGTTCAGGAAGAGCTCCTGGTTGTCCGGGCTCGTCGACTGGCCGAACGCCAGGTCGCTGAAGGAGCCCGAGGGCGCGAAGAGTGGGTTGCCGTCGTCGAAGTTGGGCGAGTTCCCGCCCCAGCTCGTCCCCGAGTTGACTGACTTGAAGAGCCCGCTTCCGGAGACGCCGGTCCAGACGGTCGTCGAGGAGGCGGTGTCGAGGCTGAGCGCGGTGATGTACCCGCCGAGCACCGCGTTGCCGTTGTTGAAGTTCGGGCTGTTGGAGCCGAAGTTGAGCCCACCGTCGACGGACTTGAAGAGCCCGCTGCTCGTCGCGACGAGCAGGACGTTCGCGGCGGGCATCACCATGCGCGTGATGCCCCGGCCAGTGAAGCGGTTCGCGCCGACCGTCGTCCAGGTGCCGCCGCCGTCCGTGGACTTGAGGATGCCGACGCCGTTGAACTGCGGGTTCTGGCCGAAGAACTGGCCAGAGCCGTCGTAGCGGTTGCCGGTGCCCGCGTAGACGATCGAGGGATTGGCCGGGTCCAGCACGAGCGCACCGATCGAGAGAGAGGCCTGATTATCGGTCAACGGGCTCCAGTGGCTGCCGCCGTCGGGCGTCTTCCAGACGCCGCCGTTCGTCGCCACGTAGATGGTCTGGTCGGTGGAGCCGCGCGGGTCGATCGCCACGTCGACGATCTCGCCGGTGTCCGGGCCGTCGCCCTGGAAGTTGTGCTCCGCGTCGATGACCAGCGGCGCGGGGCCGATCTGCTGCCACTGCGCGCCCACGACCCCGCCGGCGGGAGCCTGCCCGGGATCCTGGAGCGCCGCACCCGAGACGTTTCCGCGGTGCCACGCCGCAGAGACCGGGAGGCGCGCGAACTGATGCATCGCCCGGCGCCAGAGATCGGGCCGCACGCGGCCGAGGGAGTCGCTGTGCGCCCTGAGCAGCTGCTCGCCACGCTGCTCGAAGTCCTGCCTGGTCTCGAGGGGCGAGCTGTCGCCGACGGCGCGGACGGCCGTGCCCGCGACGCCGACCGCGACGAGGCAGAGCAGGAAGACAGTGGTCAGCCGCGCCGATCGCCTGCGATGGACGCGCCGAAGTAGCTCCTTCATTGGATCCAGCCTCTCTCCCCCCGGTCCGGTCGGCCCGCGGCGGGCGGGCCTGAGACAACGCTAGGAAGGAAGGCGAGCCGCGCCTATCGGGCTTCCGGCCGATCTTGGCCTCGCCGAACGCCCTAGGGAAAGTTGCATCCGTCGCGTTCAGGCGCTAGAACCTCTTTGCCGCAGAGCTTTGGAGGGAGAGCCATAGCCGCCAGGACGTCGAACCGCGTCGTGCTGATCGTGGACGACGACGAGGGCTTCCGTGCCGTCGTCGCGGAAGCCTTCGCGCAGGCCGGCTTCGCGCCGCGCGAGGCCTCGACCGGCCGGGCCGCGCTCGACGCGGCACGGCGGCGGCGCCCCAGCCTGGTCGTGCTCGACGTCCGCCTGCCGGACCTGTCCGGCTACGAGGTCTGCCGCGCGCTGCGAGACGAGCTCGGGGAGAGCCTGCCGATCCTGTTCGTGTCCGGAGAACGCCGCGAGTCGCTCGACCGCGTCGCCGGCCTGTTGCTCGGCGCAGACGACTACCTCGTCAAGCCGGTCGCGCTCGACGAGCTACTGGTGCGCGCGCGCCATCTGATCGACGGGCGGACGCCGGCGCCAGGCAACGGCTTCGCCCTCACCGAGCGCGAGCGGCAGGTCCTCCAGCTCCTGGCCGAAGGGCTGACGCCTGCCCAGGTGGCCGACGAGCTCGTGATCAGCACCAGCACCGTCGGCACGCACATCGAGCACGTCTACTCGAAGCTCGGCGCCCGGACGCGTGCCCATGCCGTCGGCCTCGCCTACCGGCACGGGCTGCTCGAGGTCACTTCCAGCGCCTGAAGCCGCCTTCCGAGTCGATCGTCTGGCCCGTGATCCAGCGAGCGTCGTCCGAGCACAGCCACCCGACGAGCCGGGCGGCGTCGTCGGGCTGGCCCCAGCGGCCGAGGGGCATCGCCCGGGCGGGGTCCTGCTCGGCGAGCCCCCAACCGGTGTCGGTTGGTCCGGGGTTGACCGTGTTGACCGTGATTCCGCGGTCGGCCAGCTCGTCCGCCAGCGTCAGCGTCGCCTGCTGGAGCGCGCCCTTCGAGACCGCGTAGGCCACCTCCCGCGCCATCGGCGCCAGGTGCTGGCCGGACGTGAGCAGCACGACACGCCCACCAGAGCGTGAGTCGTCGTGCTGCGCCGCGAACTCGCGCACGAGGAGCAACGCGGCGCGGACGTTCTCGTGCAGAAAGGCATCGATGTCCTCCGCCGTCAGCTCGTCCAGCCGGCCGTGGCCGCTGCGGGCGTGGTTGACGACGAGGATGTCGAGTGGGCCGAGCACGTCGCAGGCGGCGCGGACGACGGTCTCCGGCGCACCGGGATCGGCGAAGTCGGCTTCGAGGAAGCCGACCCCGAGCTCGCGCGCGACGGCCTCCGTGCCCCCGGGCTCGGCGCCCCACCGTTGGCGGGCATCGTGCTCCGTCCAGCCGTGGACGAACACGCCGGCGCCGGCCTCGAGCAGGCGGCGCGCGACGGCGTAGCCGATACCGGCGCGGCGGCTGACGCCGGTGACGAGCGCGTTCCGGCCGGCGAAAGCGCCGTCAGGCAGCGCCGTCGCGCCCCGGGACCAGGCGGCCGAGCGTGTCGGCCGCGATGTAGCCGGCGATCTTCGGGTTCTCCTGCAGGCGGCGGAGCGAATAGCTGTACCAGTGGCGCCCGAAGGGCGTGTAGATGCGGAGGCGGTGTCCCTGCCGGACGAGCTCGTCGCCGAGGCGCGGCCGTACCCCGAGCAGTATCTGGAACTCGTACTCCTCGCGTTCGAGCCCACGCTCGGCGATCCCGCCGCGTGCCTGCTCGAGGAGCCACTCGTCGTGCGTCGCGACGCCGACGTAGCAGCCCGCGTCCCACAGCGCGTTGAGTGCGTGGACGAAGTTGACGCGGATCGCCTCGAAGTCGCGGAACGCGATCTCGGCCGGCTCGAGGTAGATGCCCTTGCAGAGCCGGACGTTCGGCCTCAGCTCGCGGAGCGCGTCGATGTCGTCGAGGGTGCGCTTCAGCCGCGACTGAAGCACGATCCCGACGTTCTCGTGCCCGGCCGCGCGGAGCTCGCGGTACAGGCTCAACGTCGCGTCCGTCGTCGACGAGTCCTCCATGTCGATGCGGACGAAGTTGCCGCGCTCCGCCGCGTCCGCAACTACCGCGACCAGGTTCTCGCAGCACAGCTCGTAGTCGAGGTCGAGCCCGAGGGCGGTCAGCTTGACGCTGACGTTGGAGTCGAGCCGCTCGCGCTCCAGCGCTTCGAACGTCTCGCGGTACGCCGCCGCGATCCTCCGCGCCTCGTCCGGGTTCGTGATCTCCTCCCCCAGGACGTCGATCGTCGCCATCTTGCCCGCGGCGTTGAGGCGGCGAACGACCCGCAGCGCGTCGGCGAGCTCCTCCCCCGCGATGTACCGCTCCGAGATCCGCCGCACGACCGGCTTGGGGACTGCCGGGAGCAGCCGGACGATCGCGCGGTCGAGCAGGGCCACAGTCGATTCTACGAGCCGGCCTGCTCGCGCCGCTCGAACTCCCGCATCAGCCGGCGCAGCAGTGCGTTCAGCTCACGCTGCTCGTCCTTCGGGAGCGCGGCCGTGAGGAGCGACTCCTTCTCGGCCTGCGCCCCGAGCGCCTTCTCCCAGGCCTCGTGGCCGGCCTTCGTCAGCTCGACGAGCACCCCGCGCCTGTCCTCCGGGTCCGGGAGCCGCCGGACGAGGCCCGCCTGCTCGAGACGGTCGAGCCGGTTCGTCATCGCTCCCGTCGAGAGCTCGGCGCGCTTCGCGAGCTTCCCGGCCGAGCGGCGGTACGGAGAACCGGCGAGGCGAAGGTGGTTCAGCACCTTCCACTCGCCTTCCGCGAGGCCGTGCTCGCGCAGCGTCTCCTCGGCCATGGCGTGGAAGCGGCGGCGCAGGCCCTGGATCCGCTCGACGATTCCTTCGACGTCGAGATCGATCCCCGGGAGGTCGTGCTCCGCGAGGAAGCGATCGACGTGATCCTGCTCTTCGCTCTCGTCGGGCACAGGCGGATTCTTGATCAAAAGTGTCTTGACGTCAAGCCTCTCTGTCTGTAAACTTCTGTCTCGACGTAAAGATACTCTAGCTCGAGAGGGGGATCCCGATGCTCGAACAGGAGATGCACACAGAGTTCGTCAAGACCCGGATCGCGCAGTTGCAGCGCGACTGGCCTGCGACGCCCGCGAGGCACGCCGTCGGCGAGTGGCTGATCCGCCTGGGCCGGCGCCTGGCCCCCGAGCCGAAGCGCTCGCGCTCAGACCTCGCGCATGCAGCCTTGCCGCGCTGCTGACCTCGGCATCGCTTGCGATGCCGAGCCTGGAGGCCGTGCCGGCTTGGCCGGCGCGGCCTCCAACGCCCGCCGTTGGTCAAGCCTCCCGCATGAACCCTTGCCGAGCAGCCGACACTAATGCGACGGCTTCAGGGAAGAGGACGCGCATCGCGTCGCGCAAGGCGACGGCCTGCTCGTCGGGACCGCCGGTCGCGCTCACCTGCTGCAGGGCGGCAGCGGTGAGCTCGACCGCGGTGTTCAGAGTCAGCGTCGCGAACTGCTCGCGCTGGGCCTCCTGGACCGACTCGGCCTGCTGCTCGGCGAACTCGCGCAGGCTTCGCATCAGGTCCTCGGGATCGCCCCCGAGCGGAAAACCGAACCCGCTGCCTTCCATGGGGCCAGCCTAGCTCAGCGGACGCTTGTAGCCGCGCTCGACGTCGCGCACGAGCTCGTCGACGGTGGCGGTCGCGCTTTTCATGGCCTCGACGAAGGACGCGCGGTCTTCGGCGGCGGCGCCAAGCGCGTCGAGCGCGGCCGGGGTCGCGATCCGCGCCTCTTCCCCGCCCGCGCCGGCGGCGTCCTCGGCCAGCTCGTAGAGCCCCGCGATCGAAACGGCGTCGCGCACGAGCAAGCGGTCTTCGACGGCATGGCCGTCGGCGTCGAGGACCAGCCAGCTCGTCTCGTCTCCGTCGCGGTAGGCGCAGACGTAGACGCGAACGCCGCTCGCCGGCTCGGCGGGCACGATGCCCGTCAGCTCCTCCGCGTCGGCGCAGTGCGTTACCGCCGCGTCCGCGATGCGCCTGAGCTCCTCGTCAAGTGCCACGGGACGAGCTTAGACTCGGCGCGTGGCCGCCAGCCGCACCGCGCTCGCCCGGCAGCTCTTCGCCCCGCTCGGCCCGTCGTACGACCGCTACGCGCGGCTGCTCTCGCTCGGCCAGGACCCGCGCTGGCGGCGGTTCCTCGTTTCGCGGCTCCCCGTCGGCTCGGACCAGGTCGTGCTCGATGTCGCCTGCGGTACCGGCGCGGTCGCGCTCGAGCTGGTGCGGCAGAAGGGATGCTCGGTGGTCGGTGTCGACCAGAGCCCGGAGATGCTCGCGGAGGCCCGCCGGCGGCTCGTGCTCGCCGCCGAGATAGGGCGCGTTCGGCTGGAAGAGGCCTCGGCGCAGGAGCTGCCGTTCGAGGACGCCTCGTTCGACGGCCTGACCGCGGCCTACCTGCTGCGCTACCTCGACGACCTTCCGGCCGGGCTCGCAGAGCTGGCCCGCGTGCTCCGGCCCGGAGCGACCGCCGCGCTGCTCGACTTCGGCGTGCCCCTGGGGGCCGTGCCGCGGCAGGCGTGGAACCTGTACGTCGACGCTGGGTTGCCTCTGCTCGGGCGAGCGATCTCGCCCGGCTGGCGCGAGGTGGGTCGCTTCCTCGGCCGGAGCATCCGCGAGTTCCACGAACACTGGCCCCTGCCGCGCCTGCTCGCCGCCTTCCGTGAGGCCGGCTTCGAGGAGCCCACCGCGCGCCGGCTCAGCCTTGGCGGTTGCCTCGTCGTCTGGGGCCGGCGGTGAGCCGTCGCTTGCGACGGCGTCCTCAGGACGGGCCGGCTTCGCCGGCGCGTCCGTCTGAAACGACCGGTCGACACGTTGTCCGGCAGGACGCACCGCCGAGGGCCGAAGCGCGGCCCGCTTTCTACGCGCTCGCACCGGGCGGTTGGCGCGACTACGTGACGCTCCTGCACGCGCCGTACACCGCCTGGCACCTGAGCTACATCGCGATCGGGGCGACGCTGGCACCGCACTTTCACGCGGACCGCCTCGCGGCGGCGGCTGCCGCGTTCTTCCTCGCGATGGGCGTCGCGGCGCACGCGCTCGACGAGCTGCAGGGACGGCCGCTTGCGACCCGGATCCCGGAGCCGACGCTCGTCGCGCTGACCGTGCTCACGCTGGCCGGGGCGGTCGCGATCGGAATCGCCGGCGCGTTCGCGTTCGACCTGTGGCTACTGGTCTTCGTCGCGATCGGCGCGCTCCTCGTTCCCGCCTACAACCTCGAGCTGCTCGGCGGCGTGATCCACAACAATGCCGGCTTCGCGCTCGCGTGGGGCGCGTTTCCGCTGCTCACCGGCTACTTCGCGTGTGCCGAGACCATCAGCTGGGTCTCGCTGCTCGCGGCGGCGTTCGCGGCGCTCACGAGCTACGCCCAGCGCGTCCTCTCGACGCCGGTGCGACACCTTCGCCGGCGCGTCGTCGCGGTCAGCGGATCGCTCGAGCTGCGCGACGGCGGGCGCGAGCCGCTGACGCCCGACCTCGTGTACGGAGCGCAGGAGCGGGCGTTGAAGCTGCTGGCGGCCGCGCACGTCGCGCTCGCGGGCGCACTCCTTCTGCTCCGGCTGACGTAGCATGGGCCTCGTGCGCGCGGAGGTGCTCGAGGCCGTCTTCGCCGGGGCCGTCCTGATCCTGTTCGGGTCCGCCGCCGCCGTCCTGCTTCGCCGGGTCTCGCGCGGCGCGTTGCGGGCGCTCGGTGCGCTGGTCTCCGCGGCTGCGGCCGCGAGCTGGGTCGTGTTCGCGCTCGATCCGAACAGCGAGATCGGCGTCGCCGCCGGCGGGCTGACCGTCTGCGCGGCCGCCCAGCTCGGCCTGCTCGCGCTGCGCCGGCTGCTCGAGCACGGCCGCGACGTGGAGCGCCTGCTCGCGGCGGCACGGGACGAGATCGACGATCGCGTTCGCCGGGAGACGGAGACGCGCGCGACCGAGCTCGAGCGAACGCTCACTCTCGCGCGGGCCGAGTCGTTGTCGAAGCTCGTCGAGGCGGAACGGCGGATCGCGGAGGAGCGCCGCGTCTCGGTGCAGGAGCGCGAGCGGCAGGCGGGCGCCGAGCTGACCCACGCGCTCGCCAAGGTCGAGCAGCGCATCGGCCGGCGACTCGGGGAGCTGGCCTCCGATCTCGAGCGGACGGAACAGGAGCTGTCCACGCAGCTCTCGGGGCTTGCCAAGCGGCAGGAGCAGCTGCTCTCCGAGGCCGCTTCGCGGGTCGCACTGGAGACCGAGCGGCTGGACGCCGCGGCCGAGGAGCAGCGCAAACGGCTCTCGGCGTTCGCGGAGCAGATCGAGCGGGCCGCCCGCGAGACGGCGGAGCGGACGCACGCCGAGGTCCAGGCGCACGAGAGCGAGAGGCGACGCGCCCTGCAGGAGGTCGCGGAAAGGCTGCGCGAGCGGGAACGGGAGCTGCGGGAGCGGGTCGCAGCCGAGGAGGCCGAGGCGATCGCGCGGATCCAGTCCGGCTTCGCCGACGTCGAACGGCGCCAGGTCGACCAGCTGAAGCGGATCGTCGAGCGCACCTCCGGCTCGTTTTCGGACGCGCTCTCGAGACAGTTCTCGGAGGAGGTCAAGCGCGCTCGCGAAGGGGCGGCACAGCGTCTCACGCGCGAGCTCGACCGAGCGGTCGAGCAGTTCGCACGCGAGGCGCAGACCGTCCTCGCCGAGCGGCTGGCCCAGGTCGCGGACGCAGGCGGCCGGCGGCTCGAGCGCAAGCTGTCCGTGATCGCGTCCAGCCTCGAGCAGCAGCAGGACGAGCTGATTGCGGAGCTGCAGAGGCGGATCGCTGACGCCGACGCCGAGCTCCGCGCCCAGGTACAGGCGGTTGCCGGGGAGGCCGAGGCGGAGCGGACGATCCTCAACGCCCGACTGAACGAGCTCCAGCGCCGGCTCGGAGACCTGCTCGGTGAGGCCGAGTCCAGGACGGCTCCGACGTTTCGTGCCGGCTAGCTCCGGCAACAGCAAACTTTCCGGTAGCAGGTTTCGTCTACGAGAGGACGAACCTACCGAAGCCGATGACACAGATCGCCGAGACATCCCGGGACGAACAGGCAAAGGTCGAGAGCTGGCGGCTGCATGTCCTGATGGAGGGCGGGTATCCGCTGCCGCTGGCCGAGAAGATCGCCCACTCGAGCGCCGACCTGCACTACGCCGTCGATCTGATCGCGCGCGGCTGCGACGCCGAGACCGCAGCCGAAATCCTCCTCTAGAGTTCTTCGCCTGAAAGTAGAGGCGATCGACTACGGCGACCGCCGCGTCTACTCCGTCGGCGCGTTCAACCGCGGAGTCGCGTCGTGGCTCGGGAGGCTGCCGACGGTCTGGGTCGAAGGCGAGGTCACCGAGCTCAGGCGGCAGGCGCGCTGGGCGAGCGTCTTCTTCACGCTCAAGGACCCCGCCGACGACTCCTGCCTGTCCGTGTCGATGCCCCGCGGGCAGTTCGACGGCCTCAGGCTCGACGTGGCAGACGGCGACCGCGTGCATGTGTACGGGAGGCCGGAGCTGTTCGAAGCGAGAGGCGAGTTCCGGCTGCGTGCGCTCTCGCTGGAGCGCTTCGGCCTGGGCGACCACCTCGCGGCGCTGGAGCGCCTTAAGCAGAAGCTCGCCGCGGAGGGGCTGTTCGCCCCGGAGCGGAAGCGGCCGCTCCCCTTCCTGCCGCGCCGGATCGGCCTCGTCACCGGCACCGACGCCGCCGCGAAGCGCGATGTCCTGACGGCGATCCAGGCGCGGTTTCCGCCGGCGTCCGTGCTCGTGGGGCAGACCTACGTCCAGGGCCCGCGCGCCGCCGCCGCCGTGATCGAAACGCTGCACGCGCTCTGCCGGGAGCCGGAGGTCCAAGTGATCGTCGTCGCCCGCGGCGGCGGGAGCTTCGAGGACTTGCTCCCGTTCAGCGACGAGCGGCTTGTCCGCGCGATCGCAACGTGTCCGGTCCCGGTCGTCTCGGCGGTCGGACACGAGCAGGACACGCCGCTCTGCGACCTGGCGGCCGACGCCCGCGCCTCGACGCCGAGCGTCGCCGCGCGGCTCGTCGTCCCGGATCTCGCCGAGCTCCTCCAGCGCCTAGACCGCGCGCGCAACGGGCTCGAACGCGGCACGCGCCGGACACTCGAGCGCGAGCGGGAGCGACTGGAGCGCAGGCTCGACCGGCTCAGGCGGGCGCCGAGGCTCCTGCTGGAGCGGGGCCGCTCGCGCCTCGAGCACGCGGCCGGCCGGCTGCGGGCGCTCTCACCCAGAGCCACCCTCGCCCGCGGGTACGCGATCGTCCGCGCCGGCGATGAGATCGTCCGGACGAGCAGCGCCGTCGAGCCCGGGAGCCGGGTCGAGGTCGAGCTGGCGGAAGGCGGCTTCGGCGCCCGCGTCGAGCAGGTCGATGGCTGACGAGCCCACCTTCGAGGCGGCCCAGCGCGAGCTCGAGGAGATCGTGCAGCGGCTCGAGAGCGGCGAAGCGTCGCTCGACGAGGCGCTCCGGCTCTGGCAGCGCGGCGAAGAGCTCTTCCGCCTCTGCCGCGAACGGCTCGACGCCGCCGAGGGCAGAATCGAGGAGCTGGCAGGGCGTGTCGAGGCTGCACAGCCCGAAAAGCCGTAAGATCCGCGCGTGGCCGACACCCCCGTAGACCTGCTCCAGCGCGTCCCTCTGTTCGCCGACTTCGAGCGCGGCGAGCTCGAGCGGCTCGCCCGGTCGTTCAAGGAGCGCACGTTCGACTCCGGCAGCACGGTCGTCGGGGAAGGCAAGACCGGCGCCGGGTTCTTCGTGATCGAGAACGGCGAGGCGACCGTCTCGATGGGCGGAGCCAAGCGCCACAAGCTCGGCCCGGGCGATTACTTTGGGGAGATCGCGTTGATCGACGAGGGCGCCCGCAGCGCGACGATCACGGCCGACAGCGAGTTGCGCTGCTACGGCCTGACGTCCTGGGAGTTCCGTCCGCTCGTCGAATCCAACGCGTCGATGGCATGGAAGCTGCTGGAGACGATGGCGAAGCGGCTGCGCGCGGCTCAGCAGCGCTGAGCACCGACCTCAGCGACGCAAGGCTCGTAGCGCGTTGCCGCACCGGCGACGAGGAGGCGTGGCGCCTGCTCGTGGAGCGCTTCTCGCGCTACGTCTACGCGATCGCAGTGCAGGCGTTCCGCCTGCCGGCGTCCGACGCCGAGGACGTCTTCCAGGAGGTCTTCGCCCGTGTCTACGAACGCCTCGAGACGCTGCGCGAAGACGACGCCGTGCGGCCCTGGATCGGCCAGCTCACGCGCCGCCTCTGCATCGACCGGCTCCGCTCGAACGTGCGCGAGGACGTCAGGTCCGATGCGGACGAGCTGCCCGAGGCGGCGGCCGAGGACGTGCTCGGGCGCCTGGAGCAAGCCTTCGACGTGCACGAGGCGCTCGCAGGGCTCTCGGGCAACTGCCGCGAGATCCTCGACCGCTTCTTCGCGCGGGATGAGAGCTACCGCACGATCGGGGAGGCGCTGGAGCTCCCCGCGGGCACGATCGCGAGCCGCATTTCCCGCTGCCTGGACAAGCTCAGAGCGGGCTTCGAGGGAAGAAATCCCCCCGGCCGTTCGTCCAGTGAACAGGTGACGTGATGAGCGCGTACGACATCGAAGGGATTGCCCGCTTGATCGGAATGCTCCCACCGGCGCCGGAGGCGTGGGTGCGAGCCGCCCAGGAGCTGCCGGGGGCCCGCCGCGAGCTCGACAGCATCGTTGCCCGAGCTGAGGCGGACGCCGAGTTTCGCCGAGCCCTCGTCGCCGACCTCGAGAGCGCACTGCGCTCCGAGGGCGTCGAGCCGACGCGCCCGCTTCTGGACGAGCTCCGCCGCCGCGTCTCGGATTAAGTAACAGTCGTACGATCCGCCTGATGGCGAACGAGCCGGCCAGGCACGGGGAACCGCTTCCGGCGTGGAGCCTGCCCGCCGGCGAGGCCGAGCGGATCTCGATCGGCGCCGAGTGGCCCGAGCGGATCACGCGCGAGTGGGCCTGGGGCGACTCGACCGGCAAGGGCATCCGCGTCTGCATCCTCGACAGCGGCGTCGAGGGCAGCCACCCGCTCGTCGGCGGGCTCGAGGGCGCGGTTGCTGTCAGCAGAGACGAGGGCGACGAGGTCGGCGTCAGCGAGGACACGGAGGGCGACCTCTGCGGCCACGGCACGGCGTGTGCCGGGATCGTTCGCTCGCTCGCGCCGGAGTGCAGCCTCTACAGCGTCCGCGTCCTCGGCGCCGGGTTCAAGGGCAGCGGGCCGGTGCTGCTCGGCGGCCTGCGCTGGGCGGTCGAGCAGGGCTTCGACGTGATCAACATGAGCCTCTCGACCACGAAACGCCAGTTCGCGACGCTGCTGCACGAGCTGGCCGACACCGCCTACTTCCGGCGCACCGTTCTCGTAGCCTCCGCCCACAACATGCCCGTCGAGAGCTATCCGTGGCGCTTCTCCTCCGTGATCTCGGTCGGCAGCCACGAGGAGCGCGACCCCTACACGTTCTTCTACAACCCCTCGCCGCCGGTCGAGTTCTTCGCGCGCGGCGTCGGGGTCGAGATCGCCTGGCTCGGCGGTGGGACGATCCGCTCGAGCGGGAACAGCTTCGCGACCCCGCACATGGCCGGCCTCTGCGCGATCGTCCTGGCCAAACACCCCGAGCTGACGCCGTTCCAGCTCAAGAGCGTCCTCTACCTGATCGCCGACAACGTCGGAGGCGCCAGATGAGCGACTTGCGCGCCGCCGTTGCGGCCGGGGCTCTCGGCGCGGAGGAGAGCTACCGCGAGCTGCTGCAAGCGATCGTCGAGGTCGCCCGCGCGATCTTCGGGGCCCGAGCCTCGTCGGTCTTCCTGCACGACGAGGAGACTGACGAGCTGGTCTTCGAGGCGGTCGCCGGCGAGGGCGCAGGCGAGCTCGTGGGGCGTCGCTTCCCCTCGAGCACCGGCGTCGCGGGTTGGGTGCTCGTGACGCGCCAGCCGCTCGTGATCGAGGAGCTCGAACAGGACCCGCGCTTCGCGGAGCACGGCGGCCGCGAGGCGGCCGAGTCGACCGGCTTCGTGCCGAAGGGCCTGATGGCGGTCCCGCTTCTGCACGACGAACGGGCGCTCGGCGTCCTCGAGGTGCTCGACCGCCCGCAGCAGGCGGCGTTCTCGCTCAAGGAGATGGAGCTGCTCGGCCTGTTCGCAAACGAGGCCGCGATCGCGCTCGACCTGCTCCAGCGCGCCCGCCAAGCCCGGGCCGTCCTCGCCGAGGAAGGCGGGGACGCGTCGGCGCTAGCGCGCTTCTCCCAGCACCTGGCGGACGCCCCGCCCGAACGCCGCGAAGCCGCCGAGCGACTGCTCGAGGCGCTCGACGACCTGCTCAGCGAGAGCGACCAGTTCTAGAAACGCCGAGGGAGCCTTGCGGCTCCCTCGAGGCGGAGTGACCTGCTAGCGAGGTCTGGCGGGCCGAATTACGGCGTGTTCTGCGGAGCGAACTGATGGCCCTCGACGTCGTCGTCCTCGTCCTCACGGGCGGCCGTCTGGCCAGTCTGCTGCCCAGCCATCTCGTGGCCCTCGACGTCCTCGTCGTCCTCGCGGGCGACGGTCTCGCCGGACCACTGATGGCCCTCGACGTCCTTGTCGTTCTCCTCGTCCGGCTCGGTGAACCGGTCAGGCTCCATCCGCATTCTCTCTTTGTCCTCCGACACTTTGGTCCTCCTTTCGGGTCCTTGAACTCGTTCACTAGACGGTCGTCGCGCTAGGAATCTTCCCTTTCACTGTAGAAACGCCGAGGGAGCCTTGCGGCTCCCTCGAGGCGGAGTGACCTGCTAGCGAGGTCAGGTGGGCCGAATTAGGGCGTGATCTCCGGCGTGACTTCCGGAGTGAACTCGTGCGCTTCGACGTCGTCGTCGTCCTGACGCGGGACTTCCTGGCCCGGCAACTGGTGGCCCTCGACGTCCTGCTCCTTCTCCTCTTCCGGCTCCATCCTCATTCTGTCCTTCTCCTCCGACACTGTGGTCCTCCCTTCGGGGTCCTTGGAACTTGATCACTAGACGGGCGTTGTACTAGGAATCTTCCCTCGCTTGCGCCCAAAGCGCAATCTAGGCGATTCTCTGCCCGATGAAACGGCTCCGCGAGCACCTTCGCGAGTCCTTTCGCGCCCTGCGAGAGGTCTACCGGAACCGCGCGCTGCGCCGGCTGCAGCTCGCCTGGGCCGGGTCGATCATCGGCACCTGGTCGTACAGCGTCGCGATCGTGGTCTACGCCTACCACGCGGGCGGCGCCGAAGCGGTCGGGCTCGTCAACCTCATCCGCTGGCTGCCGGCCGCGTTCGCCTCGCCGCTGACGGCCGTGCTCGGCGACCGCTACCCGCGCGTCCCCGTGATGCTGGGCACCGACGTGACGAGGGCGGCCGCGCTCGGCGCCATGACCGCTTGCGTCCTCCTCGACACGCCGGTGGGCGTGGTCTATGCGCTCGCCGCCGTGGTCGGTGTGATCTCGACGGCGTTCCAGCCGGCGCAGGCGGCGCTCCTCCCTGCGCTTGCCAAGACTCCGGAGGAGTTGACGGCCGCGAATGTCAGCTCGAGCACGCTGGAGGCGCTCGGCTACTGCGCCGGGCCCGCACTGGGCGGCATCCTCCTCGCCGTCTCGAGCACGTGGGTCGTCTTCGTGTTCACCGGCGCGACCTTCATCTGGTCGGCCCTGCAGCTCAGCGCCCTGCTCGGCACCGACGAGCCGCCGCTCCGCCAGGAGCGGCGGTCACTCGGATACGAGGCGGTGCACGGCTTCCGGACGATTGCCCGCGACCGGCGACTGCAGCTGGTGATCGGGCTCTTCTCCGTCCAGACCCTCGTCATGGGCGCGATCAGCGTCCTGATCGCGGTCACCGCGCTCCGGCTGCTGCATCTCGGGTCGGGAGGAGTCGGCTACCTGACCGCGGCGGTGGGCGTCGGTGGGCTGCTGGGCTCGATCTTCTCCTTGATGCTGGTCGGCCGGAAGCGGCTTGCCGGGACGTTCGGCCTCGCGATCGCCGGAGCCGGCGGGCCCGTCCTGTTCATCGCGCCGGATCCGTCCACGGCGATCGCGCTCGTCGCCTTCGCGATGATCGGGGTCTCGAACATCGTCGAGGACGTGGCCGGCTACACGCTCCTGCAGCGGACGACGCCTGGAGACGTCCTGGCGAGGGTGTTCGGCGTCCTCCACAGCACCTTCTACGCGACCGTCGCGCTGGGCGCGATCCTGGCGCCGCGGCTGATCGACCTGATCGGCGCGCGCTGGGCGCTCGTCGCCGTCGGCAGCGTCCTCCCCGTGCTCACGCTTGCGACGCGCCTTCCACTCGTGAGGCTCGACGACGCAGCGGTCGACCGCGCCCGTGAAGTCGAGCTGCTCCAGGCGATTCCGATCTTCGCGCCGCTGTCACCGCCGGTGCTCGAAGGCCTCGCCGCGCGGCTCGTCCCGGTCCACGCGGCCGCCGGCGAGACGATCGTCCGCCAGGGAGAGCGGGGCGACCGCTTCTACGTCATCGCCGCCGGGGAGGTCGAGGTGGCTGTCGACGGGCAGCCCCAGGGGACCCAGGGCCCCGGCGACCACTTCGGGGAGATCGCGCTGCTCAAGGACGTCCCCCGGACCGCGACGGTTACTGCAAAAACCGACGTCGACTTGCTCGCCCTCGAGCGCGACGAGTTCGTCACTGCCGTGACCGGCCACGCCGCCAGCGCGGAGGCGGCGGAAGCGGTGGTCGGCGCGCGTCTGGGCGTCTCCCCCGTTTAGACTTCCCGCGATGCCCGGCCCCTCCGTCGAGCTGCTGCAGCAGGTTCCGCTCTTCGCGGGGCTCGAGCCCAAAGAGCTCGAGCGCCTGAGCGGCTCCTTCAAGGAGCGGACGTTCGATGCCGGGAAGACCGTCGCGGCCGAAGGCGAGTCCGGCGCGGGATTCTTCGTGATCGAGAGCGGCGACGCGATCGTGGACGTCGGCGGCGAGGAAGTCCGCCGGCTCGGCTCTGGCGACTACTTCGGCGACATCGCGCTGATCGACCTGGGCGAGCGAACGGCGTCGATCAGGGCGGAGACCGACCTGCACTGCTACGGCCTCACCTTCTGGGATTTCCGCCCGCTCGTCGAAAGCGACGCGCGGATCGCCTGGCCTCTGCTGCAGGCGATGGCGAAGCGGCTACGCGAGGCCGAGGCGGAGGGCTAGCTCCTCGAGGTCGCGGCGCGCGGCGGCAGGGTCTCCGCTGAGCGCGGCCGCGTCGATTCCGTCCTCGACGCGGCCGCCGAAGAGGACGCAGGGCACCCCGAGCTCTTTGCAGACCCGCACGGCCTCGCCCGGGGCCTTTCCCTCGAAGGTCGTCCGGTCGACGGTCCCTTCCCCGGTGACGACGAGGTCCGCACGGGCCACGCGCTCGCGGAAACCGGTGAGCTCGAACAGGTGCTCGGCCCCCGGGACAAGATCGGCTCCGAGCGACGCCAGCGCGGCGCCGAGGCCGCCGGCAGCGCCTGAGCCGGGCAGCTCCGCGCAGGGCTGACCCCGGAAGCGCTCCTCCAGCTCCGCGACGTCGGCGGGCGACGCGCCCTTCTGCGGCCCGAACTTCCGAGGGGCCTCGAAAAGCGTCGCGCGAGTGTCGCAGAGAACCGTCGTCGGCGCGGGCAGCTCTTGGAGCACCTCCAGGAGCCCGGCGCCGGCGTCCATCGTCCCGGTTCCGCCGAGTGCCACCAGGAGGCGGGGGCAGTCCTCAACGGCCGCAATCAGTTCGCCGAAACCCCGGCTCGAGGCGGCGCGGACGTCGAGACGCGACGGGTCGAGCGGGATTGCGTCTGCGCTCTGGGCGACGACCGTCCCGTCGGCGAGCGACCACAGCGGAGCGACGCGTGACCGGCCGAAGGCGTCGCGAACACGGCACTCGCGCAGAACCCGCGCGCCCAGGGCCTCCGCGGTCCCTTCGCCCCCGTCGGCGATCGGCGCCTGCTCGACCTCCACGCCTGCGCGCGCGAAGCCCTCCGCGAGCAGCCACGCCGCTTCGGACGCGGCGAGGACGCCCTTGAGGCTAGCCGGGGACGCGAGCGCGCGCACGGGCCTCGCCGCCGTCCGCGGAGGCGGCCGCGCCCTTCTCCGGCACCTCCGCCTCACCGGCGTCGGGCATCCGGCGCAGCATCGCGAACGAAAGCCCTTCGCGCGCGAGGAAGATCATCCCGACGCCGACGCCGACGGACGCCTCGATCGCCTGCAGCCCGAACCCGTACGCGATTGCCTTCCCCGCCGCGACGCCGTAGGAGCTGAGCGGCAGCGCGATCGCGGCCTGCAGGAGGCCGATGTTCCCCGGCCAGAGCGGAAAGAGCGTCGCGACGTTCATCAGCAGCAGCACGAGACCGGCGGCCGGAAGCGGCGCGTGGATGTTGAAGGCGCGCATCGCCGTGTAGACGGCGAAGAACTGGCAGAGCCAGCCCGAGCACTGGAAGAACGCAGCGGCTGCCGCGGGCCCCGGCCGATGCAGCACCCCGAGCCCGTGCCTGACCATCGTCACCAACCGCCGGAGGGGCCCGACTCCCTCGATCACCGACTGGTGGTGGTGCCGCGCACTCGCGAAGGCAAATGCGAACAGGCCGAAGCCGATCACGCCGACGACCACGAGGCTCGTGATCGCCCAGTGCGGGATCTTCGCCGTCAGCAGCACGTAGCCGATCAGCCCGACCGTGGGGATGAGGTCGAACAGCCGGTGCGCGAAGACGCTCCCGACGAGCGCCGCCCAGATCCCGTCCGCTCGTCCCTGAAGACGGAGTTTCCGCGTGAGCACCGCGACCCGGGCGAGCTCGCCGATCCGGCCCGGCAGCACGGCGTTCGCGAACAACCCGACCGAGAACGCCGAGAAGACGAGCGGGAAGCGCGGGTGCGGCGGCGCCATCGCCTGGCCGATCACTATCCGCCAGGCAACGGCGCGCACGACCACCGAGACGAGGTTCAGCCCGATCGCCGCGACCACCCATTCCCAGCGCACGGCGTCGAAGGTGTCCTTGACGAGGTGCCAGTCCGGCCCTCGCCACCAGACGAGCGCCACGAGCCCCGCAGCCACCAGGAGGACAATCGCGAGCCGCACGGCCGGCCGCTGCGGCAGTGGGACCTTCAAACGAGCCCCTCGTAGACCGCCGCCAGCCGCGAGGCAATCGAATCCCAGGCGTAGCGCTCCTCTGCCAGCCTGCGCGCAGCCTCGCCTTGCGCGCGCCGCCGCGGCTCGTCGGCGAGCAGCGCCTCGACTCCGTCGGCCAAGGCCGCGGGGTCCCCCGGCGGGACGAGCAGGCCGGTCTCGTCCGTCATGACGTCACGGTACCCCGATATGTCAGACGCGACTACAGGGGTCGCGCACCCGAACGCGCGCGTGAGAACCATCCCGAAGCTCTCGCCCCCGAGCGACGGCGCGAGCAGCGCCTTGGCCGAGAGCAGCTCCTCTGTCAGCGCCTCCTGGCTGAGGAAGCCGAGCGAGTCGATTCCTTCACCGTCGACGCCGAGGCGAGTCAGCGCGAGCCGCACCATCAGCGGATCGGCGCCGACGATGCGCAGCCGCACGCCGGTGCGGCGGCGGATCTCCGGCCACGCGCGGAGGAGCACGGGCATCCCCTTGCGTGGGTCGTGGCGGCCGACGAACACGATCCGGTGCTCCCGCCCGCCGGGATCGGCCTCCGGCGGGATCAGCGTCCCGTTCGGGATCAGCTCGTACTCGCCGGGGAACCAACGCTCCGCAGACGTGCGCGCCGCCTCCGAGACGGCGATCCGGTGGTCGATCCGGTCCATCAGAAAGCCCCAGACCGGCCTGCCGGCCACGTTCCAGGCCAGCTGGCCCGAGGCGTGGAACGTGGCGACGACAGGGCACGTCGTCCACGAGAGCGCCGCCACGCAGACCACCGGCGTCATCGGCTCGTGCAGGTGGAGGACGTCGAAGCGCTCCCGTCGCAGTGTCCGCTTGACGCGCGGGACGGCGGAGGGGCTGAGCACGATGTTCGGCAGCGCACCGTTCGCCGGGACGATCACCGACCGCCCGACCGGGATCACGTCCGCAGGCGGTCGGCCGTGCCGCCCGTGGCGCGGGTGCAGCACACGCGTGAAGCTGCCGGTCGGATCGTGGCCGACGAGCGTCCGCGTCTCGATGCCGAGCTTTCGGAGCGCCTCCGCCTTCAGCTCCACGTGCTCGATCACGGCACCCCAGTAGGACCAGGAGTACGGGACGACGATGCCGACCTTCATCGCCGGCCGATTCTGACGGTGTCAGGAGGGCTAGCGCAGCGCGGGCGACGTCCCGAGCACCAAGAGCGCGAGGGGCGTCACGGTCACGACGATCACCACGAGCGCGAGGAGGAGCGCTTGGATCGGACGCGTGCGAGGAGTGCGAGGCGTCGGCTCGATGCGTACGACTGGAGCCAGCCAACCGGGCTCGGGCAGGACCGCGCGCGCCCGCTCGGCGAGCTCTGGGCAGACGAGCGCCAGCTCCGGTGAGAGCGGCTCGTCGAGCAAGAGTTGCGGCAACGACACCTCGTTCCTTCCCGCGGCCACTATCCCCGAGGGCGAAGGCGCTCGCATCACCCGTTCGAGGGACTCCGCTGGGCCTAGACTCAGTACATGTTCGAGGCCGGCCTCGCCGAGCTGCACACCCACCTCGGCGCGTCGGTCGCCTCGGACATCCTCTGGAGCCTCGCCCACGAGCAGGGGATCGCGCTCCCGGTCAAGGACTACTGGGAGTTCGACCGCCTCGTCACGATCGCCGATCCGCGGCGGGTCGACTCGCTCGACGCGCTCGACGAGATCTACCACTGGACCGAGCTGATCCAGTCGAGCCCGGTAGCCGTCGAGCGCTCGGTGCACGCTGCGATCGGGGGCGCCTTCCGCTCGCAAGGGATCACGACGCTCGAGCTCCGCTTCAACCCGATGAAGCGCAACCGCGGCGGCGAGCGGGACCTCGACCACATCATCATGGCCGCGACGCGTGGGCTCGACCGCGCGAGCCTCGAGTACCCGCAGGTGCGGGCTGGGCTGATCCTGATGATGGACCGCACCTTCGACGAGCGGCTGAATGCGATCATCGTCGAGAAGGCAATCCGCTACGCCCCCCGCGGGATCGTCGGAGTGGACATCGCAGGCCCCCGGCCGCGCGGCGAGCGTTACTCCTACCGCGAGCTCGCGCCGCTCGTCGAGGAGGCGCGCGATGCCGGCCTCGGAATCACGATCCACGTGGGCGAAGAGGGCGAGGAACACGCCGGCGCCGAGCTCGCAGAGGTGATCGAGGCGCTTCGCCCCGACCGGATCGGGCACGGCATCCTCGCCGCCCGCGAGCCGGAGCTGATGCGCGCCCTCCGCGACGCGGAGATCGTCCTCGAGACCTGCCCCACCTCGAACCTGCTCACACGGGCGCTCCCGGGCGAGGACGCCCTGCGGGACACCTTCCGCGCCTTCGTCGAGCACGGCGTCGCCTTCACGATCGCGACCGACGGCCCCGAGATGATGCGGACGCATCTCCGCGACGAGCTGGCGCTTCTGCAGCGAATCGGCGCGCTCGACGAGGAAGAGCTAGCCGAGGCCAACCGGCGAGGCCACGAAGCGAGCTTCGTCCGCCCGCAGGCCGTCGCAGCGGGCGGATAACAGGGCGTCGACCGCCAGTCCGAGATCCATCTTGTCGCCCGCGCCAGCGCGATACGTCTCGGCGTCGACCAACGGGCCGTTGAGGTCGCGTAGCCCCTCGACACTTCCGGGAGGTGGCCGGGGAGTGTCGGGGATCGGGGCGCCCCACGGATCACGGAAGCGCAGGGCTCCATTCGCCGCGGGCTCGACGGCGTACCCGCCTTCGTGGACGAGCCGGTGATGGCGCCTGCAGAGCAGGACGAGGTTGTCCAGCTTCGTCTCGCCTCCGTGGGCCCAATGCCGAAGGTGATGCGCGTCGACGAAGCGGCGGTTCTCACACCTGGGAAAACGGCAACCGCCGTCACGGGAGCGCAACGCTCGCCGCATGGGAGGCGGCACCGCGCGCGTCTTTCGGCCAATCGACACCGGCTCGCCGTCACGTTCTGTGAGCCGCACGACCGCCGAGTCGCACGAGAGCCGCTGCGCCGTCTCCGGCGCGATCGACGGCCCATCGTCCAGCTCGCAGCCGCCCTCCTCCCCGCCGGCGAGGGCCGCCGCGTCCACATGGACCAGGACCTGATAGCGCTCGCCGCCCGAGCGCTCAGCGCCGGATAGAGCGAGATCGGCCATCGCCGCAAGCGCGTCGGCATTCGTCGGCCGCGGTTCCGCGGAACCGCCCTCCTCGTCCCGCCGCTCGTCCCGAAGCGCATCGCGTCCCGCCTGCAGAGCTTGCAGGAAAACCGCTCCGTCCTCCGGCGCGAGCTGGCCCTTGAACACGAGCGAGCCGTCGTCGTCCCAGGACCACACGACGTAAGCAGCCGCCTGTACGGCAGCGGCCTCGTCGGCGCTGACGCGACGGTATGCGCGAACCGCACGCTCGAGCTGTGAAGCCGTCAGCTGATACGCCAAGTCGAGCAGCTCCGCCTCGGAATCGGCGTCGGCGATCCTCGTCAGCGCGCGCACCTTCGCGTATGAGAGCTCACCGCGCGCGAACGCCTCGTGGATGAGAGGCAACTCCTCCAGCCGCCGCGCGACGCGGACGTGCTCGCGCGGCGCGGGGCGTCAGCCCGCAGCGCCACGCCAGCCACGCCGCAGTGGTGCAGGCGACCAGCTGGTCACGGCGGTCGACCTCGGCCACGAGCTCGAGCCACCGGCACGTCCCCGCGTACAGGTGCGACGCGAGCACGGCGAGCTCGTCCTCGAGCTGGGCAAACGGCAGGTCCTGAAGCTCTCTGTTCTCCAACCCGACAACAGGCATGTTGACAGCCTAGCCAACAGGCCGGACGGCACCACGAGGGATGAGCGGAACGGAAGCTAAGCCCGTGCGGCCGAGTGGCCCTCGCCGGCGGGGCCTTCCGGGAGCAGGCCGAGGAGCCGCGCCTGCCGCGTGGCCTGCATCCGGTTGCTCACGTTCAGCTTCCGATAGACGTTCGAAAGGTGGTACTTCACCGTCTGCTGCGCGAGCCCGAGCATCTCCGCCAGCTCGACGTTCGAGTACCCCTCGGCGACCAGCCCGAGGATCTCGCTCTCGCGGTCCGTGAGGAGCGACGCGTCCGGCTGGGGCGCCGGCTGCGAGCCGTTGCCGCGCGCGAGGGCGAGATGGACCGACGGTTCGTAGGTCTGCCGCACCGCAAAGGCGAGATCGGCGTGCCCCGCCGTCTTGCCGACAAACGCAGACGCTCCGGCCGCGAACACCTCCTCGACGCGGTGCTCGCCGGTCTCGTCGGCAACGGCGATCGTCTTCACCGCCGGACGCACAGCGCGGACACGCTTGAGGAGCTCGACGCCGTCGATCGAGCCGGGCGGCGTGGACAGCGCGGCCACGAACACGTCCGGCTCGCGTTCCGCGACCAGCTCGAGCGCCTGCTCCGGCCGCGTCGCCGTCCCGACGACCGTCAACCCGGCCTTTCGGAGGAGCGCCTCTACTGCGCGTAGGACCAGGGGATACCGGTGAAAGATGACCGTGCTCTTCGCCTTCGCCGCAGACTGCACTGGTGACGCCTCCAGATCTCCCGCCTCAGATCCTGGACAAACGTGTGGAAAAATCGGATTTCTTAATAGCACAGTACCCACCGAGACTCAATGGTCAACTCGGGCGTTGCCCCAACACACCGGCGGTGTGGATAACCACAGCTTTCGGACTGTGGAAGACCTGACGCGCTGGGGACTGGCCAAGCGTCTAGGTCAAATGGGCCGGGCGGCCTATGGACGCGGGGATACCCGGAAGCATAGGCTCCTGTGTACTGCGGCACGCAACGAAAGGCGGCTTTCGATGCAACCAGCACAGCCATCGGCTGTACTGCTAGATGAACACCCCCTCTGGCTCGAGGCGCTCGAGCGGATCCTCAGCGGGGTGGGCGTCGCGACGGCGGCGAAGACGACCCGTCCCTCGGAGGCGCTCGATCGCGTCAACAAGCTTCGTCCGTCTCTCTTCGTCCTGGACACGGACCTGAACGGCGCCGTGCCGGACGGCCCGACTTGCGTGCGTGAATCCTGTGCCCGCGTCCCGTCTCTCAAAGTGATCGTCGTCTCGGGGTCGGAAGACCAGAAGAAGATCGATGCCGCGTTTGCCGCCGGCGCGGCCGCCTACGTGCTCAAGCGTGCGCACCCTGAAGACCTGGCGTCGGCCTTCAGGCAGATGTTCTCGCGCTCGCTGTACCTCGCGAACGGCCGCGCCCCGGCGCAGGCCACCCTTGCCCGGGAGGCCGACAACGTCGGGCTCACCCGGCGCGAGCGCGAGATCCTGCAGCTCGTGGCAGAAGGCGGAACGAACGGCGAGGTCGCCCGTCGGCTCTGGGTGACCGAGCAGACGGTCAAGTTCCACCTCGCGAACATCTTCCGCAAGCTCGACGTGACCAACAGGACGCAGGCGAGTCGCTGGGCACACGCCCACGGGCTCCTGCAGTTCGAGCAGACGTCAGGGCCTGAAGCGGCGGCCAGCGCCGCGTAGCGCCTACCGGACGGCTCGCTTCGAGGTCGCACGAGCGAGGCCCGCTACCGCGACGATCACGGGCGCAATCTCCTCGAGGTCCTCGCGCCGAACATACCCGTGCTCTCGCCGGTGCGAATGCAGCTGCATGTCGTGGCCGTCCTCTCCTTCGGAACGGACGCGAAGGACGACCGAGTCAGCATAGCGTCCTTTTTCCTCGGCCGGACCTTCGCCGTCGACGAGGATCAGATCCGGATCGGCGGCCAGCGAGCCCAGTCCGGCATCCGGGCGGACCGCTTCGACGTCGGCGAGCTCCGAGTGCTCGGCGAGGGCATCCGAGAAGCCCTTCGCGAGCCGCGGATCGTCGGTGAGGAGGAGGACGTGAAGTGGATTCAAGCGAACCTGCGCGGCATTCGTGCGGCGTGACAACTATCTCGCGCCCTGGAGGATGAAGCTACTAGTCGGGCGAGCAGGGTAGCCCGGATTTGTCCCGCAAAGAGCGTCCGGGTCGGGCGGCCCGTCCGACCAGGCTCGCACCGTACCCCGTTCGGAGTACGGCGAAAGATACGTCCTCCGGGCAATAGTCGTGTTGCGGGCCCGTTGTTAGCGTCACCGGCATGGTCGAAGTACTGCACGAGGGCCCGCCGGTCATCACGGATCGGCAGCGTCAGGTGATCGAGCTGATCGCTGACGGGTGCTCGAACGACGAGGTCGCCCGCCGCCTCGGCATCTCGCCGCGGACGGCGAAGGCTCACTCGGACGTGCTCCGTCAGAAGCTCGGCTGCACCAGGCGCCGGCAGATCCCGAGCGCCTACCGCTCGCTGACCGGCAAAGACCCCCTCCCAAAAAGCCTCGGAGCCGGTTCCTCCGTCTCCGGGGACTGACGGTCCGCGCCTGCGGCCCCGGGGTCGCAGGCGCGGTCTCCTTTTGACGTCTTGGCGCGCTACGCGGGTCATGTTTAACTACGCCCCGGGGTTCTGCGGCGCCCCAGGGCAGAATGGGAGCGACAGCGGAGGCATTAACCGGAGTCGGGCGCCGCCGCATCATCGAGCGGCCACGGCTGACGCGTCTCCTCGACGAGACCTCAGCCCGCGTGATCATGCTGATCGCGCCTGCGGGTTACGGGAAGACGACGCTCGCTCGGCAGTGGCTGGACGACCGCCCGCACGCCTGGTACCAGGCGGGGGTCGCCTCCTCAGACGTCGCCGCACTTGGCCTCGGCCTCGCCGACACCGCCTGCACCCTCCTGCCGGATGTCGGGCGCCGGCTGCGCGAGTGGCTCCCGACGAGCAGAGGGCCGGAGGACGAGGTCGGCACGATCGCACGGTTCTTGTCGGAGGATCTAGGGGGCTGGCCAGATGACGCCTGGTTCGTGATCGACGACTATCAGCTCCTCTCGTCGGCCGCCTCGGAAGATCTCATCCGCAGCCTCTTCGCCGGCGGCGAGCGGCGCCTGCTCTTGACGAGCCGCCAGCGGCCGGTCTGGTCCTCGGCGCGCGAACTTCTCTACGGCTCGGCGTTCGAGCTGGGACAGAGCTCGCTCGCGATGAACGCGGAGGAGGCGAATGCGGTCCTGCCGGCAAGAAACGCCGAGACCGCCGGCGGCCTTGTCGCTCTCGCTGACGGCTGGCCTGCCGTCATTGGCCTCGCCGCACTGATGCCGCACGCGATTGCCTTCGACGTGATCCTTCCCGAGGAGCTGCACGACTACCTCGCCGCGGAGCTGTTTGCCTCCCTCCCAGAAGGAGTACGCGATCAGCTCTGCGGGCTCGCTCTGCTCCCCGTCGTGAGCCGGGAAGGAGCCGATGCAATGCTCGGTCCGCACGCCGAAGACGTTCTCGCCGCCGCCCGGTATGCCGGAATGTTCTCCTCACCACGCGGCCAGAATCCGGCGTTCCATCCGCTCCTGCGGACGTTCTTGATTCAGAAGCTCCACGACTTGCCAAACGAAGACCGGTCGTACGCGGTCACCCGAGCAGCTGACTTTCTGATCCAAGGTGGCTTTTGGGGCGAAGCTTTTTCTCTGATCGCCGATTTCGGTCGGCCGGACCTGTTGGATCGACTCTTCGTTAGGGCGATCGCTGACCTAACTAAGCAGGGTCGATTGGCGACACTCCGGGAATGGGTGGACTTCGCCAAACGACACCAGCTCTCCTCGCCATACAAGGATCTGGCAGAAGCCGAGCTGTTGTTCCGCCAAGGCCGCTATCAGAGAGGAGGCGTCTTGGCGCGAGCAGCAGCTTCAGCGCTCGATCCCGACGATCCTCTCCTCTCCGTGGCCCACTTTCGCGCTGGCCAGAACCGATACTTCGTAGACGACGCAGCGGGTGGGCTTCACGATTTCAGAGCAGCGTACGAGTCCGCGCGGAGTGTGGCCGATGCTCGTAACGCACTGTGGGGCCAGTTCGCGGCAGCTCAAGAACTCGAAAGTCTCGAAGCTCTTGAACTTCTCGACAAGCTCGAGTCTCTTGGCAGCGCAGATAGCGATGCAGCAGCAAGGAACCTCTGCGGTCGAGTCATTGTCGCGATGCAGCATGGCCCGGCCGTCCCTGCTCCCCCTGAGCTGAAGGCCGCCCGTGCGACAGCCGAAGAAGCCACCGATCCACTCATCAGATCTGGACTTTGGAGGGTGCTGGCGGGTGCGTTCGTGCTCAGCGCGGAATACTCCTTGGCTGTCGAGGCCGTAGAAGGTGCTCTCCGCGACGCCGAAGATTTTCATCTAGATTTCGCCCGCCCTCACGCATTGGTGAGCAACATAGCCGCGAACATCGGCCTGCGGCGCTTCAGTCAGGCGAGAAGTCTGTTGCATGAGGTTGAGCAAGCCGCATGCGAGATGAACGATCCGTATCTCACCGCGAATGCCGATATGTTGCGCTGCCGGCTGTTTCTTAATGAGGGATCGTACGAGGCCGCAATCGACGCTGTTTCAGGAACATGGTCGCGCGGCCCAACGCCCGCACGTCAGATGGAATTCGCTGTAATGAAGGCCACGGCGTTGGCGTGCGGTGGAGATCCCAGGAGCGCTATGGCGCTACTGCGACAAGTTGAGGACGCCAGTCGCCTCGTCGAGCCGCGACTTCTCTTGCACTGGTCTCGGTGCCTCTGTTTGCTCCAATTAGGAGAACCCCAGGCAATGCCCGAGATACGAAAGGCGTACGATGCGACACTCTCCTCAAAGGCGTTCGACGTCTTCGTATTCGCCAGTCGGCTTCATCCGAAGATTCTGATGGCGCTTGCAGAAGACAAGAGCCTGCATGAAGGATTAGCCGCTGTTCTTACTCGATCTAACGACTACTCCGTTGTTCGTGCACACGGCATTGCAGCGCCGCGACCCCGCCCATCGCAAACGCAGATTCTCACGCCTAGGGAAAGGGAGGTCTACGAGCTGCTCGGGGAGGGGCGATCAAATCGAGAAATCGCGCGTGCACTTTTCATCAGTGAGCCCACCGTGAAAGTGCACGTGCAGCACATCCTCCGCAAGCTTGGCCTTCACACTCGGCTTGAGGTAGCGCTGCACGTCGTTAAGACGCAACAACTTCAAGCACACGCCGAGGAGGATGATGCAGCAGCCGAGGGCTCGCCTGCCCGTTCAAGCTAAAGGCTGGCCCTCGTCCGACTCGGTACTCGTCAGTCGCGGACGCTAGAACTGCTTCGAACGCCGCGACGACTGACGTATCGAACTGGGTGCCCACACCCCGCGCAAGTCGAATTCTCGCGACGCTCGAGGGCATTGCGTCGCGATACGACCGCTGTGAGGTCATGGCGTTGTAGGCGTCGGCGACAGCGATGATGCGAGAGACGAAAGGGATGTCTTCGGCGGCAAGGCCGTCGGGGTAGCCCGAGCCATCCATCCTTTCGTGGTGATGCCGAACGACATTCGCGATCTGCGCGTAATCATCGACATTGGCGAGGATGTCCTCTCCGATTACGGAGTGCTGCTCCATCTCGAGGCGCTCTTCCATCCCGAGAGGCCCGGGCTTCGAAAGGAGCCCGTCCGGCAAACCAATCTTGCCGACGTCGTGGACAAGACCTGCTAGGTGCGCCAGGCGTTGCTCCCGCTCGCTAAGACCAAGCCGCTCAGCAATGTCACGAGCGTAGACCGCGACGGCCGTAGAGTGCCCGGCCGTGTACCGGTCACCGGCATCAAGCGCCGCTACTAAGGTTGATGCGAACTGCAGATGTGATTTTTCGCGTCGCGCAAGAGCACGAGTTAGTTCTTCCGATGTAGATCGTTGCTCGCCGTAGAGCAAGAACAATTTCTGAGCAACGAGCGCTGGGAAGAGAAACAGAGCGACGCTCCAAGGAGAAACCTGGCGATACGCGTAAACAAGAAGGGCGGCAACGGGAATGTAGAGCGGCATGGCAAGAACCATCGTGCTGGCCGCTTGCTTGATCTCGGCCAGAGATATGCCGCGCAGCAGCCCGGCAACCGATCCTAGTGCGAGGTCCCCCAGTTGCTCGATCACCATCGCCACGGCAACCGCGGCCACTAGGCGACCAAACGCGTGATCTTGGGGGCCGTCCAGGCTCACGGCCGCAAGGCCGGCAGCACCGGCGGCGATCGAGCGGGTGGAAGTCCACGTCAGCCATCGCCCATACGGAGGCTGCAAGCTAGGCGTGAGGCTCGCGATGCTGACGCAGACGGCCGCGATCGGCCCATAGATCACAGCGGCCAGAACGATCGGTAGTGCCGAAACCGAGATCTCGGCGCGTGGGCTTAGACGGACGCTCTGCCGCTCGGCGATGATCGCGGAGGCCGCGAGGGCAACAAGAAGCCACGGAGATCCTGAGCGTGCGTATGGCCCGTGCACCAGGAGGCCTGCGAAAAGCG
>WNGF01001750.1_pt1 | contig 31419 bp, 30 predicted proteins | sample 5400641 | NCBI WGS metagenome assembly WNGF01 (sample SAMN13153371, study PRJNA577476) | soil metagenome | isolation source: 80 cm soil or saprolite under grassland replicate 2 | place: USA:California | collected 2016-06-15 | reverse complement strand
CCCTCTGGAAGAGAAAGACTCTGTTGCGGCGCGCGGCGCGTGCTGTGACGGCGGCGTTCGGACCGACGACGCAGCGCTAACTCCTGACGCCTGACCCTGACGCCTGACCCTGACGCCTGACCCCTGACCCTGACCCTAACGCCTGACCCCTGACCCTGACGCCTGACCCCTGAGCACGCCTCAACCACTATCGCAACCCGGTTTTAACGGGCGCCCGAGGGCCAGTACTTACAGTCCCGTGACATTACCTTGGAGGCAAGGCAAGAACTCCCCATGTTTCGCTCTTTGCGCATTCCTGCATTCGCGGCGGCCCTCGGCGCAGCCTTCCTGGCAGTCACGCCAGCAGCGGCGGCGCCTATTTCGGCGAGCGACTGCGCCACGCAGTCGGGCACGCTCGCGGTCCGCGCTGTCGCCGTCTCGCCAGGCACAACTATCACGCTGTTCCAGACATGGGACGGCACGTTTCAAGGCCAGGGCACCGTCGAGGTGTATTGCCGCGCCGCAAACTACGCGAACCTCGGCGAGATCCAGGATGCGGAGGTCAAGATGACGATTTCGCCGACCGCGCCTGGTCTGACCGCCAGTATGTTCCAGATCTCTGGGGTGAATGGGGTGGGTATCACCAATGTGAGCCCGTCGACGCCCGGCAACCCGGTCTTGATCGGCCCGTTCACCGGCAGCGCATCGTTCCTGATCACGGGCCAAAACACGCTGCTCGCACCAGGCATCAGCGCCGAGGACGTCGCCGTCGACTTCCAGGTGGTGACCGAGGCCTGGGGTGAGCCGCTCAAGGACCCGCTCACCGGCGGCATCCGCCAGCCTGGCAACTTCGGCGACATCGTTGCCCAAACCCCGGAGCTCGACAGCCTGGCGCTGTTCGGGACTGGCGCCATGGGCATCTTCGGCTACGGCCTGACGCGGCTGCGCGCCGCGCGACGCCGCGAGAGCTAAGCACTGCACCCATGATCCCCACGGCGAAGCTGAAGTCGATCGGCGCGCCGTACACGCTGCTGCCGATCGGCCTCGCCGTGGGGACGCTCGCGGTAATCTGGCCGGCGTTCGCCCACGCGATCGAGGTGTGGTCGACGACGGAGGAGTTCAGCTACGGCTACCTGATCCCGCTGGTCTCGATCGGCGTGATCTTCTTTCGCCGCCAGGCGCTGCTGAGCAGCATCGGCCGCGGCGCCCTGGGCGGTCTGGTCATTGTCATCGCCTCGCTGGCGACGCTGATCGCCGCCGAACGGCTGGGCATCCACGCGCTGGCTGGCATCGCGGTGAGCCCGCTGCTGTTCGGCGCGGCAGTATATCTGTGGGGCTGGTCGGCGGGCCGAATGCTGGCGTTTCCATTTGGCTTCCTGGTCTTTGGCCTGGGCGTGTTCCGCGGTCTTCTAGACACCGTCGGCTTCGCCTTGCAAGGCATTACCGCCGTCGGCGCCGGCACACTGGCTTCGCTTGTCGGCGTGCCAGTCGCCCGCGATGGACTCGTTCTGACGTCCGACCGGTTTGCGTTCATCGTGGCCGAGCCGTGCTCGGGCATGAGCTCGCTCGTGTCGCTGCTGGCGCTGGCCGCGTTGTGGACCTACGTCGCGCGCGGCTCGGTGACCGCTCGCGCGGCGGTGCTGCTCAGTGTTGCCCCGCTGGCGATCTTCGCCAACAGCGCGCGGGTGACGATGGTACTGGTCGTGGCGCACTGGTTTGGCCAGGACGCGGCCATTGGCTTCTTCCATGGCGCCTCGAGCCTGGTGTTGTTTGGCCTGGCGCTGGGCGGCCTGGTGGCGGTGAGCCGCCTCGTCGGCTGCCAACTCAGGTCAGAGGCAATGGCATGAGCGTCGTATCCGTCGGTTTGCCACGCTTCGCGGTACCGACACGGCCGGCGGTTGTATTGATGGCGCTGTTCGCGCTGACCGCGATGGTCCTGGCGAGCGTTGGCCCAGCCGTCGAAGGCGCTCCGCGCTGGCCCGCCGACAGCGGACTCTATGCCGTCGACGGCTGGTCGGTTTCGCCGGCGTCTGTAGATGCCAGCCGGCCAGGCTTGACGCTGGTGACCCATACCTATTCGCGGCCCGACGGCGCGCGGGCCACGCTCGTCGTGGCGAGCTCGCCGATTGCCAAGGCCGTGTACCGTGCCGGCGCCGCCGTGCCGTTCCTGGGCAATGGCTACACGGTTGAGACGCTGCCCACGCCAGGCCCACGCGAGGCGCTGATCGCCCGCCGCACCGGCGAAACATGGGCCCAGGTCGCCGTCTACGGCGAGCAGCGCGGCCAACTAGGCAGCGGCGCAATCGCCTGGACGTTGAGCACCATTGACTCCATTCTCGGCCGAGGCAACGACTACTACCTGGCCCGAATCGTCCTGCCAAACGACAACGTCCAAGACGCCGTCACCCTAGCCGACACCCTCTTCCCCCGCCTAGAAGCCTTCTACGCGCGGTAGCGAGTCTCAACGCCTCAACCAAAACTCAATGAGCCACTGTCGTAGGCTCAACGGCCCCTCACTAGGATGGTCGTGACTTGGAGAAGGACAACACGTCTATGCTGATCAGACCGAAGACCTGGTGCGCTGTGGCTGGAGCCGTCGTGCTGACGCTCTCGGCTACTGGCTGCGCGCAAATCGTGCCGCGCCTGGGCGTCACTGAGAATGATCCGACGACTGATCCCGCACTGGCCGCAGCTTCGCCCACTGTCACCGTCAAACTCTCAACCGATCAGACCGGTGCGCCACAGGCGCCGGCCACCAGCAGCGGCCCGCTCGGAGCACAGAACGTGGCTGTCCGCAAGGGCTCGATCGACCTCCCGATGTCGCTGACGGGCCGCGTGGCGGGATCTGAAGAAGCGCAAATTACCTTCCCCGGCGGTGGCAAGGTAGAGGTTATCGGCGTCAAGCCGGGCGACACCGTCCAGGCGGGCCAATTGCTGCTTCAGACCGAAACCACGGAGATGACGAAGGATCTGAACGCGGCCCAAGCGCGGCTCGAGACCGCCTCACTGCGCCTGCAGCAGGCCCAGGCCCAAACTCAGGCGCAGCGCAACGCGCAGCAGCGTGACGCCGCCAAGCGGGCCTCGGACGAGGCGGCCCGCCGCCAGCAAGCTGTCCAGGATGCCCAGGTCAACCTGCGCAAGGCGCAGGATGATTTCGATCGCGTCGCGGCTGGTGCCACGTCAACCGAGAAGCGCATCGCCGAAGCGACCGTCGCGACGGCCACGGCCACGCTGGCCAAGGCCAACGCCGATCTCGAGCGCTTGCAGAAGGGAGCCAATCCAGACGACGTGCGCGCCGCCGAGCGCGCCGTGGCGTCCGCTCAGACGAACGTCGACACGGCCCAGGCCGAGGTCGATCGGCTGACCCGTGGACCCGACCCAGCCGTCGTGCGCAGTGCCGAGCGCGACGTTGAGCGTGCGCAAACCGCGCTCAAGGTTGCGCAAGCCACCAAAGCCGACGGCATCAACGTCACCCAGACCCAGCGCGACGCACTGATTGCCAATGCCCAACTGTCGCTGCAGGACGCCGAGGATCGATTGGCCAAGGCGAAGCAGCCACCGGACGCGCGCGATCTGGCGATCGCTCAGCGCAATCTGCAAGTTGCCAAGACCGCGCTCGACCAGGCCAAGGAGCGCCTCGACCTCGTCAAGCAGGGTCCCGATCAGGGAACACTCGACGCGGCGCAGCAGGCGGTGGACGCGGCGCAGAGCACGCTCGACAACGCTCAGGACAAGCTCGACGAAACCTACAGCCACCCCACAGCGGCCGAATTACGCGCGGCGAAGGATCGCGTCGATCTCGCGCAGGCCGCGCTGACGCGAGCCGGATCGCCGTCGAATACGGACATCACGGTCGACGATGCGGGGGCCGCGTTCGACATGGAAATCATGGAGAAGGGCCTGGCGCAGGAGCAGGCGAACGTCGCGACGCTCGAACAGAAGCTCGCCGAGACCAAGCTGCTGGCGCCATACGCGGCCGTGGTGACGTCGGTCAACGTGCGCGTCGGCGATACCGTCGATCCGACCCATGCCGCGCTCACCCTGGCCAAGCCCGGTTCACCCGTCATCCGCATGGACCTGCTGGAGCAGGACGCAGCCAAACTCATGGTGAATCAGCCTGCGACGATTGTCCTGGACGGGACCACCGCGACGCTCAACGCGACGATCGCGAACATCACGGCCAACGCGAATGGGTCTGGCCGCGTGGCGCAGGCGCGGGTCGACTGGGGCTCGACCGAGGTCCCGAAGGTTGGCCGCACGAGTCAGGTGACGGTCGTGCTGCAGCACAAGGACAACGTGCTGCTGGTCCCGAAGAAGGCGGTCCGGACCGCGGGCGCGCGCACGTACGTGCAGTACATGAGTGGTACGACCAGGCGGATCGCCAACGTCGAGGTCGGCATCACCAACGACCAGGACGCGGAGATTACGAACGGCCTGACTGAAGGCCAGATCATCGTCGTCGGCCCCTAGTCGCCTGCCATGGCCACAGCCGGATCCAGGCTTGACCGCGATGCGCTACGCCAACTGAACCTGTACGAGGTGCTGCAGGTCAGCCCTAAAGCCAGTCCCGAGGTCGTGCAAGCGGCGTATCGCACGCTTGCGCGGGCCTACCATCCCGACGTCAACGCCTCGCCACACGCGGCGCGCATGATGCGCCAGCTGAACGCCGCGTACAAGGTGTTGAGCGACCCGCGGCGGCGCTCCAAGTACGATGCTCAGCGCGCCCACCAGTGGCGGGCGCGACCGGTGCCCGCCGAGGCCGCCGTACGGCCGACCACCTCCGTCTCGACCAGCACGAGCTATGCGCGCGTCGCGACCGCTGCCCGCGGCGGCTCGGCGGTCCTGCCGATGTCGCCCGTCAAGTCGAGCTGGCGCATCGGGCGCCTGGCCGGCTTGCTGCTGTTCCTGATGGTCATGATGGGCACGCTGATGTTCGCGTTCTGGATGCTTGCTGGCGCGCTCGAGGACGATGGCTTCATCCGCGCCGCGGGTGCCATCCACGTCTTGTCATCCTGAGCCCGCTCAACCGTCTCTCAACCGACCATTTACAGTCGCTGACTCGGCCTCACCCAGAATCTCCCCTAGAGCACAAGCCCGTGCTTCCCTCATTGATGACTCCACTCCAGACCGCGTTTGTCATGGAACAGGCCCTCGGGCATGTGACCCATGCCCGAAACCTCGAGGCCACCCTCCGCGACCGCGCGGACATTGCGCCAACCTGGTTGCCCATTCCATTCGAGACGCCAGGCCCAGAGCGGTTCGTGCCGCTCCTGCGCAGCAATTGGTCAGTCCGCGCCAGTTGGCGCGCTCGCCGCGTCCTCAATGCCGCGCTGGCATCGCAGGCGCACCGCGCGCTGGTTTTTCATACGCAGGTGACCTCGCTGTTCTCGGTGGGGTTGATGCGCCGCTACCCGAGCCTTGTTTCGCTCGATGCCACGCCGATCAACTACGACCAGGTCGGCCAGTACTATGGCCACCGCGCAGCAGGCGGTGGCTTCATCGATCGCCGCAAGTTCCAGATGAACCGCGACGCCTTGCAAGCCGCCAGTGCACTGGTCTCATGGTCGGACTGGGCCAAGGCCTCGCTGGTCGATGACTACGGCGTGGATGCTGCCAAGATCAGCGTGCTGGCCCCAGGGGCGAACGCGGCCTACTTCGACATTGGTGCCCGACGCCAGCCACATGGCGGCGATGAGCCCGTCCGCATCTTGTTTGTGGGTGGTGACTTCGTCCGCAAGGGCGGTGAGCAGTTGCTGCAAGCATTCAGCCTGGGCAACTTCAGCCAGCAAGCTGAGCTGCACCTGGTGACCAATCATGCGGTCGAACCGCGACCGAATGTCTTTGTCCATCGCGGCCTCGGCCCGAACAGTCCGCAGTTGCTGCGCCTGTTCGAGATGGCCGACCTCTTCGTGCTGCCGAGCTTCGCCGAATGTCTGGCTGTGGTGCTGATGGAGGCAACCGCGGCCGGCCTGCCGGTCATCACTACCGACGTGGGGGCCCTGAGCGAAGCCGTCGAACCGGAGCGCTCAGGTCTGGTGCTGCAGCCCGGCAAGACAGCCGCGTTGCGGTGCGCCCTCGACGCGCTGGTCGGCGATGCCGAAAAGCGCCAGCGGCTGGGCCGCGCGGGCCACGCGCTCGCCACACGCAAGTTCGACGCGCAACGTAACAATCACGCTCTGCTCGATCTCGTGGTCAACGCCGCGGAGTCGTCGCAAGCCGCCCGGAGGGCCGCATGATCACGAAGTTCCTGGAGGCATTCTTCCGCCACAAGCTGCTGGTGCTGCTGCCTCCGGTCCTCATCCCGCTCCTCGTCGGCCCATGGGCGCTGATGACTGCGCCGATCTACTACGAATCGTTCGCCGGTGTGTGGGTCGATCGACCGACCTACCTCACATACAACGACAACTTCAGCATCTACTCGAGCGCATCGTCGCAGCAAGCGAACAAATTGACCGAGGTGCTGCGCACACGCTCGTTCATGGTCGACGTGGCCAAGCGGACGGCGATGGCGCCGCTGGTTGGCAATACCAAGGGCGAAGAACGCATCGCGACGATCATCGGTCAGGGCTTCACGATGATCCCGAACGGCGATCACCTGCTCGTGCTGCACTTCAAAGCGGACAGCGCCCGGCTGGCCTACGACTCGCTGAACGCGATCATGGACGCGTTCAAGGAGAACACAGCCACCGACCGCGTGAATCAGGCATCGCTGGCCATTTCCTTCTACCAGGCGCGATTGCAATCGGCCCAGGAGGAGCTCAAGAAGACGACGACGTCCGTGCGTCAGTACATCGCGTCCAATCCCAATCTCGGCTCACTGAACCTCGACCGGAGTGGGACAGTCACGCCCACCGAGAAAAATATCCCGGGCCCTGATTTCGTCCTGCCGCCGACGGTCGCCGACCCGCAGTTGGCGGATATGGTTGGTCAGCTTCAGATCCAACAAAAGCAAGTGGAAGCGCTGCGCGCCAACCTCGAGTCGGCCCAGTTTGATGCCTCGGCGGGCCTCGAAGGTCAGGAGCTCGGCTTCCAGATCATCGATCCGCCGCAGCTCGCAGCGGCGCCAACGCGGGCGCTACGTGCGCGGCTGATCTACCCGATTGCCGGCGTGGTCGTCGGGATGGGGCTCAGCCTGGTGCTGCTCGTGCTGCTGGTTGCGGGCGACCGCACCGTCCGCAGTGAGACCGACCTGCCCACCAACGCGCGGGTGCTCGGGGCGGTGCCGCAGCTCAAACTCAACCTGAAGAAGTTGCCGAAGGGTCAGCGTCGCGACGCAATGCGGCGAGCCATCGGATTCGTCGCCGGCACCGCGCTGCCCGCACCCACGACTACGGGGTCCAAGTAAATGGTCGTTCAACAGGAGGCGCTGCCGGTGTCCGACGAGCGCGCAATCGCCCAACGGAGTCGCGGCGGGAGCCTGCAGCGCCTCAACGGCACAGGCCACGATCAACGCGACTGGCTGTTCGCCGGCGCCGACGAGCTCTTTCGCGGCCTTTATACCCGTGCCGGGATCGGGTTCACCTCGGAAGTGTTGGCCGTGAGCAGCGCCATCGCCGGTGAGGGCAAGACCACGGTCAGCCTGGGCCTGGCGGTCACCGTCGCGCAAGACTACCCGGAGCGCCGAGTGTGCCTGGTCGAGACCGACTTCCAGAAGCCCACGCTGGCGGAAGACTTCGGCGTGGAGGCCACGCCCGGTCTGGTCGACTGCATCGTCGGCGACGAGCCACTGGAGCTCGCTTTCCGCGAGAGCTTCCTCGACAACCTGCACCTGCTGCCCGTGGGCGGCCCGGTCACAGGACACGGCCGAGCGCTGCGTTCGAGCCGCATGGCCGCGATCATCGACAGCCTGCGCCAGAGCTACGATCTGGTCGTCGTCGACGCGCCGTCGATCCTGGTCAATAGCGACTCGGTCATGCTGATGGATCTCGCCGACAGCGCACTTCTGGTCGTGCGCTCGGGTATCACGCCCTCGCCGATGATCGCCAAGGCGCTGGAACAGATCGACGAGACCAAGCTGCGCGGCATCGTCCTCAACGGCTCGCAGTCGGCCATCCCTGGTTGGCTACGCCGCCTGTGCGGCATGTAGGAGATGTCATTCCGAGCGCAGCGAGGAATCTCGCGGGCATGTCGCTCGCTCTGGTGCGACGTCCAGACAGGCGAGATCTCCCTCGGCTTCGCTCGGGCCGGCGCCCGCAGGTTCGGGATGACACATGCGCTGCATGCAGTGACTCACCGATGAATCTCATGTTGGCCGCTATGGTCGTGTGTGTCGCCGTGGGCTTGCTCTCGGCAACCTTTCAGCACCGCACGTATCTGCTGATCGGTGGCATCGCCGCGCTGATGGCCTTCCTCTATTACTTCCCGACGCGGTTCATGACATGAGCGTTGGCCTGAAGCTGCCCACTCGTCGGCCGGAGCAGAGCGAGGGTCCAAGGCCCGTGAGGCTCGCGCAGCCGCAGATGACAACAGCGTGGTACGCCGGCTCCGACAGCCGGCGTAGCTACGTCTTGATGGGTCTGAGCGTGGCAGCCACGCTCGTGTTCGCCGCCCTGGTCCTGGTGTTCGGCGTCTTGACGCCAATTGCCCTGGTCACCTGGATCATCTGTGCGGCCATCGCGTGGCGTCCATTTGTCGGCTTATGCGTCGCGTTCTTCCTGACGATCCTGCTCGAGGCTGGCGGCGCGGACCAGATGATGCTGCCTGGTTTCTACCTCAATGGCAGCCTCGGATCTACAGTCGGCCTGACCGGCGCGATTGCCAGTCCGCTCGAGCTGCTGTTGATCCTGGTCTTCGGCGTTTGGCTCGCCCAGGGTCTCGCTCGACGCAGCTTCAATTTCCGCGGCGGGGCACTCGGCCGGCCGGTCATGCTGTTCCTCGCCGCGCTGTTCCTGGGCCTGCTACGCGGCATGAGCAGCGGCGGCAACTTCAACATCGCGCTGTGGGAGTCGCGCTTCCTGTTCTACATCGTGATCTGCTACGTCGTGGCGGCCAATACGGTGCGCACGAAGCGCCAGGTGCTGACGCTGATCAGCCTGGCCATGATCGCGATCACGCTGTTCTCGATCGAAGGCGCCTACCGACGCATTGCCCTCATCGACACCGGCAAGTTGGGCGTGGTGCCCGAGTTCGCCTACTCCCATGAGGACGTGGTGTTTCTCGGCTCGGGACTGTTGCTGGTACTCGCCCAGTGGGTATTTGGCGCGCCCGCCTGGCAGAAGTTCCTCGGCTTGTTCGGGCTCGCGCCGATCACGATGTTCACGCTGCTCGCGACCGAGCGGCGCGCGGGCTACATCGCGATCATGATCGGCTTCCTGTCGTTCGCGATAGTCTTCCTGATAACGCACCGCAAGGCGTTCTTCACCTTTGTGGTGCCCGTCATGCTGGCTGGCGCGGTCTATCTGCCGGTGTTCTGGAACAACACGTCCATGATCGGCCAACCTGCGCGCGCCGTTCGGTCGCTGAGCGCGCCGGATCCGCGCGATGCTGGCTCGAACCTGTATCGCGACCTCGAGCTGATCAACGTGCGGGCGACGATCAAAGCCAACGGCCTGCTCGGCGTCGGCTTCGGCCAGCCGTTCTACTTCATCGTCAACATGCCCGACCTATCGTGGTGGCCGTTCTGGCATTACGAGCCACATCACAACATCCTGTGGGTGTGGCTCAAGATGGGCGTGCTGGGCTTCATCATCTTTTTCACGCTCATGGGCACTGGTCTGGCACGGGCGTCGTACATCGTACGTACCTTCCAGCACCCGGAGCGGCGTGTCTTCGCCATGCTTACGTTGAGCGCGATCGTGACCACGCTCGTGTTCTGCTATGTCGACCTGGGCCTCGTCTCGGGCCGCGTCACCGTCTTCCTCGGCACCACCCTGGGTACGCTCGCCGTGCTCGACAAACTCCAGGACTGATCAGGACCTCATGTCTGAACCAACTCGTGTCTCCGCTGTCATTTGCACTCGCAACCGCCCCGATCTGATCGGGACTGCCGTCCAGAGCGTCCTGGCCAATACCTATCCGTCGTTCGACCTGCTGGTCGTCGACCAGAGCACCGATGGGCGCACGGGCAGGATCGTCAATGGCCTGCAGGCCGAGCATCCGAACCTGCGCTACCTGCACACTGAGAAGGCTGGTCTCTCGCGCGCCTACAACATCGGCATTCGCGAAACCACTGGCGACGTGCTGGCCTTTACCGATGATGACTGCGTGGCTCCGCGCGAGTGGATCACCTCCATCGTTGGCGCCTTCACTGTCGACGCCGAGGCCGAGCTCATGTACGGCCAGGTGCTGCTGCCCACTGCGCTCCTGGACAAGCGCGACGACGTGCCGACGCTGGCCATCCCGATCGCCTGGCGCCAGAGCCGGCGGATCGCCCCTTTCCAGCTGTACGGCATGGGTGCCAACTTCGCTGCCCGCCGCTCGCTGTTCGACCGCATCGGCTTGTTCGACGAGGTCCTGGGTGGCGGCGGACCGCTCAAGTCCTCCCAGGATTTCGACCTGCAGTACCGCGCCTACATCGCCGGTGTAACTACGACCTACCGCCCCGAAGTCCAGATCGAGCATTACGGCCTGCGCTTGCCAGAGCAGTGGCCGGCGACCGATCGCGCCTACGGCACGGGCGACGGCGCCTTCTATACCAAGCATGCGCGCTGCGGCGACACGTACGCCCTCCGCCTGCTCATCGAGCATGTCGTGACGCTTGGCGTGCGCGAGGCGCTCCACACGCTGCGCATCCGCCGCCGCTACTCACGCGCGCGCTACCTGCGCGGCTATATCGCGGGGATCAAGGGCAGCTTCGGCTTCCGCGTCGATCGCGCGCGACGGATGTACGTGGCGGCGTGATGCACGCGGAGCTTACGTCGAGTTCACCGACCGTGCCTGCCACGCCTGGCCTGTTCAGTCGGCTGGCATACCTGTGGGAGAACCGAGACAAGATGCGCGGCGCATTGAATGCGCGCCGCCATCTGCGGAAAGCCACCTCAGTTGGCTCGCGCGTGACCCTGCAGGGCAAGCCGCAGGTGGTCAACGAGGGCACGATGACCTTCGGCCATCGGGTGCGGCTGGTGTCGACTGTGGCGACGCTGGAATTGGTTGCGCTGCCCGGCGGGCATCTGGAGATCGGCGACAACGTGTTCATCAACTACGGCAGCTCGCTCGTGGCCAGCACCCACGTCAAGGTCGGGAATGACTGCCTGATCGGTACGCACGTGATGGTCATGGACACCGACTTCCATCGTGTCGACGACAAGTCGTACGACACGAGCGGATTGCCGGTGATCCTCGAGGACCGCGTGTGGCTGGGCAATCGGTCGATTGTGCTCAAAGGTGTGACGATTGGCCATGACTCGGTGGTGGCCGCGGGCAGCGTCGTCACCCAGGATGTTCCCCCACGCACCATCGTCGCCGGCGTGCCGGCCAAGGTGATCCGCTCGATCTGATGCGCGTCTCCGTCGTCGTTCCCAGCTACAACCGCAAAGCCAGCCTGCACCGCCTGCTGTCGGCCCTTGCCGCCCAGACCATGCCAGCTGAGGACTTCGAAGTCATCGTGGTCGACGACGGCTCAACCGATGGCACACCCGACCTGGTGGCCTCGCTGCGCATGCCGTATAGGTTGAAGACGCTTCAACAGGCCAACACTGGGCCCGGCGCCGCCCGCAACCGTGGCGTCCGCGCCGCTTCGGGCGACCTCATCGTCTTTTTGGACGACGACACGGTTCCCGTGCCGGGGCTGCTGGAACGGCATGTGGCGCTGCACGCCGCGAATGCGAATGCCGTGGTGATCGGGCCGATGGTGCCTCCGAGCGAGTGGCAGCGCCCAGCCTGGATCCGCTGGGAAGAGGACATGCTCGAGGAGCAGTACCGGGCCATGCTCGCCGGCGAGTTCGAATGTACGCCGCGTCAGTTCTATACCGCCAATGTGTCGCTGGAGCGCGCGACGTTCCTCGAGGCCGGCGGCTTCGATTCGAGCTTCAAGCGCGCCGAGGACGTCGAGATGGCGTACCGCATGCGCGGCCAGGGTGCCCAGTTCATCTTCGACGCCGAAGCGCAGGTCTACCATTACGCCGAGCGGACCTTCGCGGCGTGGTGCCGCACGCCGTACCAGTACGGGCGCTACGACGTAATCATGCACCGCGAGAAAGGCCATGAGGCGCTGCCCTGCGCTGCCCACGAGTTCCACTCGCGCCATCTGCTGACTCGTGTGCTCGCGCGGACCTGCGTGGGGCGCGCGTGGCTGGTGCGGGCCGCTGTCGCCGGGCTGCGTGTGATCGCCACCGGGGCTGACCGCGTGGGTGCCCGTGGTCCGGCGCGCCTGGCCTTGAGCGGCATCTTCAACCTCCTGTACTGGCAGGGCGCCAGCGATGAGTTGGGCGGGCCCAAACCCGTGTGGGGCATGGTCGCGGTGTGGGCGGTGCCACCCGCATGAACGCCAATCCACTGCGTACGGGCTTCGTCATGGAGCAGGTGCTGGGACACGTCAGCCATTATCAGACGCTGCGCAATGTCGTAGACGGCGACGCGTCGATCCACCCGTACTGGGTTGAAGTGACCTATGCGGGCAACGGCCGCCTCGAACGCCTGCCCCGCGTGCCACGCGGAATAAGCGGGACACTGCGCGGCTTCTTGCAAGTCCGCGAAGGCCTTCGCCAGCGTCCACTGGATGCCCTGCTCTTCCACACCCAGAAGCCGGCGGTGTTCCAGTGGGACCTGCTGGCGCGCACGCCCTCGGTGCTGAGTTTGGACGTTACGCCGCGTCAGTACGACGAGCTGGGCGTCTATTACGACCACGTCGCTGACGGCAAGGGGGTGGTCGCCATGGCCAAGCACTGGGTCAACCGGCGGACGTTCGGCTTGGCCAAGCGCATCGTGGTGTGGAGCTCGTGGGTCAAGGACTCGCTTGTCGCTGACTACGGCGTGCGGGCTGAACGTGTGAAGGTGATCCCGCCGGCGTGGATCTGCGGGTCTGGCCTGCGTGGCCGCGCAACGGACGGCAGACCCTGCCGCGCGTCCTCTTCGTCGGCGGCGACTTCGAAAGGAAGGGCGGCCAGCTGCTGCTCAACTGGTTCCGCGAGCACGGTCGTGGCCGCTGTGAGCTCGACCTCGTGACGCGCGCTGCGGTCGCGCCCGAGCCAGGCGTACGCGTGCATCGCGGCATAGCCGGCAACACGCCCGAGGCGCGCCGCGTGTTCGCCGAAGCCGATATTTTCACCTTGCCCAGCCTGGGCGAGTGCTTCGGCATCGCCTCGGTCGAAGCCATGGCCGCTGGCCTACCCGTCATCACGACATCCGTTGGCGGCTCGCCCGACATCGTGCTCCCTGGCGAAACCGGCTTCTTGATTCGGCCCAACGATCCGTACGAACTCGCTCATGCGCTGGACACACTCGTCTCGGACAGGTCACTGCGCCTGCGCCAGGGTGCCGCGGGCCGAGCCCGAGCCGAACGCCTCTTCGACGGCGTCGCGAACGCCCGTGCCGTGGTCCAAACCGTCCAGGAAGCCGCCACCGTCTGAGTCGGGACGCACCGGCTAGTCGCCACCATCCGGCCAGCCAATGGGCGTTGTAGCGGAGGCGGCGCCGCAGGCGCATGGCCGTCCAGTCTCGCCTGCCTGACACCTCCCGCCGCAAGGCGGAACCCCCTGGGACTCGCACCAGGCGGCACTCGAGCAACGCCTCGTAACTCGTTTCGTGCATCGATTGGAGAACACGTAACCGTACCCTGCCGGATTGTCGGTCCGGGCCTTGCGCGTCACACGGTAGACACGCGCGACGTTCAAACGACGAACAACCGGGAGGCTCGACGTGCGTCTTCGTCTCCACACGAGCGGGCTCAGCCTGCTTACAGGCGCAGCTCTGTTCGCGACCCTGGTCCTGGCATCGGCCGATACCAGCACACCCGCCGAAGCACAGGCGGCGCTCCCGCCGCTGCCGCAAGGCTGGCCGAACACCATGCAATTGGGTATGGGCGACGGACCCGGCGGGGCCCCGACCATGCGCCAGACGGCGCCGTTCGGGTTCCGCTATCAGTACCTGTCGGGCGGCGTGAACCACAACCCGGAGCACGGCTGGGCAACCTGGAATGCCAACGGCGACTTCGCTACCTTCTATATCCAGGACTCGATCGCCAATGGCATCAAGCCTGTCTTCACCTACTACATGATCCGTCAGTCTGGCCCGAACGACGGCCAGAACGACGGCGACGCCGACTTCAACAACCTGCAGAACACGCAGACGATGCAGAAGTACTTCGCCGACGTTCGTCTCTTTTTCCAAAAGGCCGCCGCGTTCCCGAACACAATGGTCGTGTTGCATGTCGAACCCGATCTGTGGGGCTTCATGCAGCAGCGTGCATCCAACGACAACGCCGCCACAGTGCCTGCGCAGGTCGCCTCAACTGGCATGTCTGAATTGAGCAGCCTGCCGAACAACGTGGCCGGCGTAGCGCAAGCCATCAAGAGACTGCGCGACCAGTACGGGCGCAACGTCGTGCTGGCTTACCACGTCAGCGTGTGGGGCACCGGCAACGACATCCTGTACTCAGACCCGGATAACCAGACGGTATCGAACCTCGGCACCCGGGCCGGCAATTTCTATAACTCGCTCAACAGCGGCTTCGATATCGCGGTCGCCGAATTCGGCGACCGCGACGCCGACTTCAAGCGGTTGCAGTACGGCGACACCAACGCGTGGTGGCAGGCGGGCGACTTCAGCCGCAACCAACTGTTCATCAGTCGCTTTGTGAGCGTGGCTCAGAAGCGCGTGGCCTTCTGGCAGATCCCGGTTGGCAATACGCGCATGCGCGCCGAGAACAACACCTGGGAGCACTACCAGGACAACAAGGTCGAGTGGCTGCTCGAGGATTCGAGCCGTACCAACCTGAACGGCTACGCCCAGGCTGGTGTGGTGGCGTTCCTGTTCGGTCGCGGCGCCGACGGCCCGACCTGCTTCTGCGACGCGGCGCGCGACGGCGTGACCAACCCGGCGCCGATCAACGGCAACGATCGCACGTCACTGAACGCCGACGACGACGGCGGCTTCTTTCGCGAGCAGGCGGCCAATTATTATCGGGTTGGCGCCATGGCCCTGCCGAGCAGTGGCGGCGTGTCGCCGACGAATACCCCAACCCGCACGCCAACCCCCGTGGCGACTGCTATACGCACAGCCACTCCGCCCGCACAAGCGGCCACCGCCACGCCTACGGCTGTCGCAGGCACGCAGGCCGTGACCTTCGATGATCTGGCCAACCCCAACCGCCCCTTCAGCGGCCAGTACCCGAGCGGTGTGATCGACTGGGGCACCAACGCCTGGTACCTGTCTGGTCCATTCGGCGCATTCAGGACGCAGAGCATCGGCTTCAACGGATCTGGGCCCACCAGTGCCGGTTTCCGCATCTTGGACGGTCGGAGGCTGGTATCCGTAGATGCCTACAACGGCGGGTCTAGCCCGTCGACGCTGACCGTAGCGTGCGCTGGACAGCCCACATTGAGCACGAGTCTGGGCGCCAGCCAGACGACGACGCTGCGCCCAGTGTGGAGCGCCGCGTGCGCGAGCGTGACGATCAGCAGCAGCAACGGTTGGAACACCAACTTCGACAGCGTCGTCCTTGGCACAACCGCCGCGCCGACGGCCACGCCCACGCCGACAACCGCCTCGGGCACCTCGCGCACCGTCACCTTCGACGATCTGGCCAACCCCAACCGACCCTTCAGCGGCCAGTACCCGAGCGGTGTGATCGACTGGGGCACCAACGCCTGGTACCTGTCTGGTCCATTCGGCGACTTCAGGACGCAGAGCGTCGGCTTCAACGGTTCTGGTCCGATCAGCGCCACGCTGCGCATCCTCAACGGGCAGCGCCTCGTGTCGGTGGACGCGTACAACGGCGGCTCGGGGCCGAGCACGCTCACCGTTGCCTGTGCCGGGCAGCCGACCTTGACCGTCAGCCTGGGCGCCGGTCAATCGACAACGCTACGGCCGGGCTGGAGTGCCGCGTGCGCGAACGTGACGATTGGCTCCAGCAACGGCTGGAATACGAATTTTGATAATTTGATCCTGCAATCGTAACCACGCATTGTTGCGTTGCGTTACAGGACCGATCGCCTCCGTAACCGGGATGTGCGAACAATCCGGCACCGTTCGGTACACCTTCTGCCTCTGAGTTGGCGACATTTTCTAGCTCACTCTGTTGAGCGGAGGTGCGACCATGACACGCGGACGGTTGCGTGCCTTGTGCGCGTGTTTGTTCGTGCTCATCGCGCTCACGGCCGTTGGGCAAGCGAATATTGCCATCGTCGCCGAGGCACAGCAGGCGTCATCAACGTGTACGCAGATCGTCGGTTTCAGCCAGACGATGCAGTGGTATTTCGCCGGATTTCAAAGCGCGACGGGCGCACCAGATCGCTGGGAGCTGCGCTGGGTCGGCGGCGGGAGCATCGGAAATTGGGCCGATCCCAATTACGAAGGCTGGTCCAACGACAGTAATCAGGTCGACGGCTGCGCCCAGAACTCGAGCGCGCCGGACCAGGCGCTGCTGAACATCAGCGGCGAGTTCAACAACGATCCGAACTACTGGGTACAGCAGACCCAGTCGGCCATGACGAACCTGCGCAACAAGTACCCAAGCGTGCGCACGATCATCTTGCAGCCGGTCGTCGGCGGACCGAACGGCAGCCAGTGCGCCTTCAACGGCAATGTCGTTCGGGCGACCTACAACTTCCCGTACATCAATACGGCCATCTCACGTATGGTCGGCGGAACGGTCGTCGCCGGCATCGCGCCGACGGTGCGCTCGTGCGACGATTACGCCGACGACATTGGCCATCTGACCGACCAGGCCAAGGGGCCAATTGGCATCACGATCGGCAGCTACTACGCCACCGCGGGCGGTGTCGGCGCGACCAACGCGCCCACGCCGACGCGCACGCCGACGCCGCAGGCCGCGGCGACCTCGACGCCGACGCGGACGCCCACGCCGACAGGACCCACGGCGACGCCGGTGCCCGCTGTGGCCGCCGGACAGTCGCAGACGATCAACTTCGACAACCTGTCGAACCCGAACCGCGTGCTGAGCGGCCAGTATCCGTCTGGCGTGATCGACTGGGGCACCAATCAGTGGTACCTGTCCGGGCCGTACGGCTCGTTCCGCACGAACAGCATTGGCTTCAACGGCGGAAGCATGACCAGCGCGTCGTTCAGCTACTTCTCGCCGAAACGGCTGATCCAGGTCGACGCGTTCAACGGCGGCACAGCGGTCAGCACGGTGACGCTGCGCTGCAACGGTCAGAACGCGACGCAGGTCACGCTGCAGCCTGGCCAGACGCAAAGCATTCCGATGGGCTGGATCGGTGTCTGTAGCAACGTCACTTTTGTCAGCACCAATGGCTGGAACACCAATTTCGACAACCTGATCATCGACAACGGCCCGCCAACGCCAACGCCGACCAACACGCCCGCGGCTGCGTCGACCAAGACGCCGACGCCTGTTCCGTCGGCAACGCCTCCAACGGCCTCCAGCTTCACCGTAACCTTCAACGATGCTTCGGCCCAGAATCGTGTCCTGAACGGCGAGTACCCGGCCGGCGTGATCGACTGGGGTACCAACAACTGGTATCTGTCGGGGCCGTTCGGCGCCTTCACGACCAACAGTGTTGGGTTCAATGGCGGTGGTCCGACGTCCGAGGCGTTCAACTTGCTGCGGCCACTGCGCCTCGTGCGACTCGATGCCTATAACGGCGGGTCGACGACGTCGACGGTGACCTTGACCTGCTCTGGTCAGGCGACTGTCACGGCCGCGGTGGCGCCGCGGCAAACGATGACCATCAACTCGAACTGGACGGGCACGTGTACCAGCGTCGGCATCGGCAGCACCAACGGCTGGGACACCAACTTCGACAACATGGACTTCGATAACGGCCCGTCGCAGGGCTCCGGCTCGGCCATCAACTTCGACGACCTGTCGAATCCGAACCGACCGTTGAGCGGCCAGTATCCGACCGGCGCGATCGACTGGGGCACCTATCAGTGGTACCTGTCTGGGCCATATGGCGCGTTCCGAACGAACAGCATTGGCTTCAATGGTGCTGGCCCGACGTCCGCCTGGTTCACCTTGCCGACGCCAAGGCGGGTGGTGCAGATCGACGCCTATAACGGCGGCTCGACGACGAGCACGATAACACTGTCCTGCGCTGGCCTACCGACGGTCACCGTGAACGTCGCAGCGCGCACCCAGGTGACCATCGCCACTGGCTGGACCGGCACCTGTAGCAGCGTGACCGTCGGGAGCACCAACGGCTGGGACACCAACTTCGACAACTTGATGCTGCAATAACCGATCGGGGGTCGGGGGCCGGCGGGCCGCACACCGCTCGCCCTCCACCGATCCGCGGGGGCCGACATCCCCAGCCGTTCCCGCCGAAGGAGATCCGGCTCCCGCGCGCGCCGCGCGAGCAGTGACGGCGGCCACTGGCTGACCACCGACCACTGACCACTGACCACTGACCACTGAGGGCGCCTCAACCAGGACTCAACTGGGCGCCCACGGCGACCTGCCCTCATGCTGACGACACTCGTGAGCAAGTTCCGAGAGGAGAACGAAGTCCACGATGTCGTACGTGCTGGGCATCAACAGCTACCTGCACGATGCTTCGGCCGCGCTCATCAAAGACGGCCGGGTCATCTTCGCCACTGAAGAGGAGCGCCTGTCGCGCATCAAGAAGGACGCCCGTTTCCCACAGCTGTCGATCAAAGCAGCGCTGCAGCACGCCCAGATCGGCTTCGAAGATCTCGACGCAATCGCCTTCGGCTGGAACCCGGGTGGCCAGACGCCAGCCCATACGCTCAAGCAGGTGCTGACGGGCAAACTGCCGTTCAGCACCAAGCACGTAGCGGCCGGCATCCTGACCATCGGCCGCGAGCTCTACCAGCAGAACGGCAAGCGCTCGCTCGAACGCACCTTCGGCCCGCTCGGCAAGAAGCCAGTCATTTTCGTGGACCACCACGAATCGCACGCCTGGTCAGCCTACGCCCTGTCGGGCTACAAGGAGTCGCTCGTCCTGGTCATGGACGGTCGTGGCGCCAGCCAGGCGACGACGCTGTACCACGCCCGCGGCGACCAGATGATCGCGGTCAAGGTCTTCAAGTACCCGAACTCGCTGGGCGCTTTCTATGAGGCTTACACGGACCTGCTCGGCTTCGAGCGTGGCGCTGACGAATGGAAAGTCATGGGCCTGGCCGCCTACGGCGAACCGACGTACAACCTCGACGAAGCGCTGCAGATCACTCGAGGCGGCTACCAACTCAATGCCGAGCTGATCTGCGGCACCTGGTTCAACGACCTGTCGCGCATGATCGCCAGGTACGGCCCGAAGCGGAACCCGGAGGTCGAGATCACCGACGAGATGCGCAACCTGGCCGCGTCGGTCCAGCACCAGCTCGAGCGGGCCGTCTTCGAGATCGTCAAAGAGGGCGTGCGCCTGACTGGCTGCCGAAACCTGAGCCTGGCCGGCGGCGTGGCAATGAATTCGAAGGCCAACGGCCGCCTGCTGGCGAGCGGCATCATCGACGACATCTTCGTCCAGCCTGCCGCCACTGACGACGGCGCCGCGATCGGCGCGGCCATCGGCGCGCACAAGGTCATCGGCGCGCCAACACCGCGCTACCGCATGACCGACGCGTACCTCGGTCCGCAATTCAGCAACGACGAGATCGCCAGCGTCGTCAAGACCTACAAGCTGCCTGCGCACCACGTCGACAACGTCGAAGAGATTTCGGCGGGCCTGCTCGCCGAAGGCAAGATCCTGGGCTGGTTCCAGGGTCGCATGGAGTTTGGTCCGCGCGCATTGGGCAATCGGTCGATCCTGGCCGATCCGCGCACCGTCGAGATGCGCGACCGCGTCAATGAGTGCGTCAAGTTCCGCGAGGGCTGGCGCCCATTCGCGCCGTCCACCCTGGCCGAGGCTGCGCCCGAGTACTTCGAGGGCTGCACCGACGCGCCATTCATGATCCTGACCTTCGCCGTGCTGCCCGAAAAGCGCAGCGTCATCGCCGCGGTCACCCACGCCGACAACACGGCGCGGGTTCAGACTGTCACGCGGGACGCCAACCCGCGCTATCACAAACTGATCAGCGAGTTCGGCAAGCGCACCGGCGTGCCGGTGATCATGAACACGTCGTTCAACCTCAAGGGCGAGCCGATCGTGTGCGCCCCGAAGGACGCTGTGCGCACCTTCTACTCGTCGGGACTGGACTTCCTGGTGCTGGGCAACTACATCCTGGCCAAGGATCCCCACTGGAAGCCGACCCAGACCGTCGAGCACGTGCCCGCGAGGGCCAGCACCAACGGCACTGTTACCGCCGCGGTGCGATAAGCAATGCTCGCCGTTTCGCGTGCGCGCGCTGCCCGCCCGTTCAGGGTGGGCAGCCCGCTACCCTTGCCGCGCATGATCGACGCGCCGGCCGCGCCGTTTCGACACATCGTCGATGCCCGACAGTTCACTCGCGAGTGGCTGGACACGGTGCTCTTCCCGTACACGGCCGAGCTACAGCAGATGCCCGGTGGGCGCCTGCCGAAGCCGTTGCGCGACAAGCGCTTGTTCTACTTGTTCTACGAACCGAGCACCCGCACGCGCGTGTCGTTCGAAATGGCTGCGTCGCTGCTGGGTGCGACGGTTACGGGCATGGACAGTTACGAGCACCGGCCCGAAGACGAGCGGCTCGAGGATCGCATCCGCGTCCTGAACGAGTACCCATACGACTTCCTGCTGCTGCGCTACCACGAGGAAGGCGGCGCCCAGCGCGCGGCCTCCGTGTCGCACGTCCCGGTCATCAACGCCGGCGACGGCCCGGGCCAGCACCCGACGCAAGCGCTGCTGGACGTGTACACCCTCTGGCGCGAGTTTGGCCGTTTAGATGGGCTACGCATCGCACTGGTTGGCGACCTGTCTTATCAGCGCTCGACCAATTCGTTGGCCTATTTGCTCACGCAATACAGTGGTGTGCAGGTGACCCTGGTCAGCCCGCAGTTGCTGCGCATGCGGCCTGAGGTGCGCCAGTACCTGACCGAGCATGGCGTTCACGTTGAGGAAGTACGCGACTTGCGCGCCATTGCGGGCGACGTCGACGTGGTGTACGTCACGCGCGCCCAGACACCGCGCATGGAGCACGCGCAGCGCTTCGAGGGCGATCAGCCGGGTTGGTACACCGTGGATCGCTCGGTCCTGGACCTGCTGCCGGCCTCGAGCCGGGTGTTGCATCCGCTGCCGCGCGGCTCGGAGCTGCCGACGGACGTCGACGGCGATCCACGCGTGGTGTGTTTCAACCAGGCGGGCAACGGTCTGTACGTGCGCATGGCGCTGCTGTCGCTGCTGGCTGGCCGGTGAGTCTGGCCAGCTTTGCGCTGGCGGCGCCGTCCGTGCTGCGCAAGGCTCACCGCCGTATCCAGAGCGATGGCATCGTCAGCCACGTGCTCGGGCTGCTGATCGGCCTCAAGTTCCAGAAGGCCGGCCGGTTGATCGTCCATGGCGGCTGGCCGTTGCCCGCGGTGGACAACAAGGGCGGCCGCATCGAGATCGGCAATTGCGGTCTGTTCAACGGCGTCCGCTTCGAGTGCTGGCAGGGTGCGACGATCCGTGTCGGCGACGGAACCTACTTGAACCGCGGCGCCGAGATCGTCGCCGCCGAACGTGTGACCATCGGTCGCGACTGCAAGATCGCCCGTGACGTGATCATTATGGATACCGATCAGCACGAGCTGCCCGGCCAAGGCCTGCTCGTCGCGCCCGTGGTCATCGAGGACCGCGTGTGGATCGGTGCCCGCGCCATCATCCTCAAAGGTGTGACGGTCGGCCACGACGCCATCATCGCCGCCGGCGCCGTCGTGACCAAGGACGTTCCGCCACACACTGTCGTAGCCGGCGTCCCCGCCAAGTCCGTCAGCCGCACCGCTTCGCCACAGGCATAAGCCTCTGCCCAGTGGCCGCCCGGCTCAACCTTGTCTCAACCGCCCCCGAACGGGCAGTTCTCGGACCGAGAGCCAAACTACAGCCACAGACATGTTCGACTATTTGATCGTCGGCGCCGGCTTCGCGGGCAGCGTTCTCGCTGAGCGCCTGGCCTCACAGGCCAACAAAAAGGTGCTCCTGGTCGAGAAACGCAACCATATCGGCGGCAATGCCTACGACTGCTACGACGAGTCGGGCGTGCTCATCCACAAGTATGGGCCGCACATCTTCCACACCAACTCCACGGAAGTGTTCGGGTACCTGTCGCAGTTCACCCAGTGGCGCGCCTATGAGCACCGCGTCTTGGCTTCAGTCGACGGCCAGCTGGTACCGATTCCAATCAACCTGGACACGATCAATACGCTGTACGGAACGAGCTACACGAGCTTCGACCTCGAAAGCTTCTTCCAATCGGTGGCTGAACCAAGAGAAACGATTCGGACGTCAGAGGATGTCGTCGTGAGTCGCGTCGGCCGAGAGCTGTACGAGAAGTTCTTCAAGAACTACACCCGCAAACAGTGGGGCCTCGATCCATCAGAACTCGACGCCACCGTTACCGCCCGCGTTCCCGTCAGAACGAACCGCGACGACCGCTATTTCACGGATCGCTATCAGTCGATGCCACTGCACGGCTACACCAGGATGTTCGAGCGCATGCTCGATCACCCGAACATCAAAGTCATGCTGAACACGGACTTCCGCGAGGTGCGCGAGTTCATCCCGTACCGGGCGATGGTCTACACCGGTCCAATCGACGAGTTCTTCGACATGCGGTACGGCAAGCTGCCGTATCGCTCGCTCGATTTCCAGTTCGAGACGCGGCCACTCACCCAAGCCCAGCCGGCGGCAGTCATCAACTACCCGAACGACTATGCCTACACCCGCGTGACCGAGTTCAAGTACCTGACCGGTCAGGAACATGCCAAGACCACGCTGGTCTACGAGTTCCCGAAGGGCAAGGGCGACCCCTACTACCCGGTGCTGAATCCACAGACCGCCGAGGTCTACAAAGGCTACAAGTCGCTCGCCGATGCCACACCCGACGTGCACTTCGTCGGCCGTCTGGCCACGTACAAGTACTACAACATGGACCAGGTCGTGGCGCAGGCGCTCGCCGAGTTCGAGCGCATCATGGGCCGCAAGGCGCCCAACGGCACTGCTGCCGTGAGTAAGAACGGTCACAGCACCCTGAGCCCCAGCGCGACGAGCGCCCTGCTCGGTCTGAGCAGCCGCGCCTGAGCTATTCGCGCGGCGCGCCGGTAATGCGGCGGTTCAGTTCGTGCCAATGGGTGCGCGCGTGACGCGGGTGCTCGTAGTCGAAGACGATCCTGATATTCGCGAGGTGCTCGTCGAAGCACTGCGCGACGATGGCTCCACAGTCGACTGGGCCCACAATGGTCTCGACGGCTTGGCGTCGCCCAGAAACAGGTTGCCGATGCCTCCGATCAGAATCGGTGCACGCCCCGTCGCCAGTACGTGAAGCCACGATACACCGTGCGCGAGCGGCACGTGGGCCGCGTCTAGCGTCTAGACGGCGGCGACTTCGACGTCAGGGTGCGCTGGTGTGAGGTCGAATTCCTCGGCCAGCAGTCGCGCCGCCATGCGGCGCATGAACAGCAGGCCATCCACCGCGCGCTGATCGCGCGCCAGCATGGTGTGTCCTGGGCAGGGCGCGACGGTGCGCCCCTGGTCGACGTGGCAATCGCAGTGCTCGCGCAGCGCGTGCAAGAGCGCGAGCGCCTCGTCGGTTGTTCCTTTCCACGCGATTCGTCGAGCCATGGTGGCCGATCTCCGTTGACCGGTGATGTGCCCTTAACCCTACCGGCCCTATGTTGAGAGAACGTTGACGCGCTAGTCATTTGCACGTTGCGCTGCTCAACCTGGGCATCGACTCGCGCGCGGCATGGCCCCGGAGTTTGCAGCACCGCGCCGCCAGCGGAACGCCTCTGGCATTCAGATGCGCAAGCTAGCGCAGGCAGGCTCCGGCCCTCCGCCGTGCTCGTCATCCTGCGCCACACCACCGAAGGCGGAACCTCTGGGATTTGGACGCGCCCGTAGCGCGAGGCAGGCTCACACGCGGCCAACTCGCCGCTGAACGCTACGTTGAGGAGATCAGCTCGCCTTCCAGGAAGTCGGTGCGCGGGTTGAGCACCAGGTCAATCCCCTCGGCCAGGCCCTGGACGATCTCGACGTTCTTGCCATCCGTGACGCCCAGGTTTACTACCTGGCGGTGCACGCGGCTCTCCGTCACCGTGTAAACGATATTGACGGGCGGCGCCGATGGGTCAATCGCACCGACTTTCAGAACGGCATCCTTCGGCACAAGTAGAGCGGCCTGGCGCTGGCCGGTCTGCACGCCGAGTTGGGCAAACATACCCGGCCGCAGCTTGCCTTGCGGATCGGCGACCTCGATCGCCACCGCTACGCTCCGCGTGCGCGGATCCAGCACGGGCGCGATGCCCTTGATAGTCCCAGTAAAAGCGTCCTTGGGAAAACTCTCGACACTCAAGTTGGCCGATTGGCCGACCTGCAGCTGCGGCAGCAAGTTCTCATCGGCCTGAACCACGACCTGCATCTCCGGCGGAATGAGCGTCAAGATCGCGGCATTCGGACTCGCCACGGTGCCAACCGAAGCCTTGATCTCGGTGACCACGCCGTTGATCGGCGCAATCAAGGTCGCATCCCGCACCCGCGCCCGAGCAATCTCGGCCTGCGCATACGTCTGCTCGACACTCGTTTCGGCGGCGCGGATCTCTTCGGGTGTCGCGGCCGCGCTGGCCAACTTCACCTGCGCGTTGGCCACTTCGAGTAAGGCGCGCGCCTGATCCAGGTCGAATGCCGTCGTCGATAGCCGCACCAGCAGCCGGGCCTCCTCCGCGTCCTGCAGCTCGCGTCGCGCCTGTTCGACCGCGGCCTGCGTACCCGTGGGGGTGCGAGCGGCACTCAGCGCCTGTTCAGCTCGCTGAACGTCATTACGCGCCGTGTCGAGGGCAGGGCGGTCGTTCGCGCGCGCCGGGTCGTTCTGGATCTGACTCAAGCGGTTGCGCGCGGCGGTCAGCGCCGCATCCGCCGCGGACACCGCCTGCGCATCGGGCTGCAGCGCAGCCTGCGCCTGATCGAGTGCCGCCCGAGCATCTTGCACGCGTCTCTCCACCGTTGCCGCGTCGCCCGCCGAGCGGGCTGACTCGAGCGCGGTGACGCGCGCTTGGGATGCTTTCTGGTTGGCCTGCGCCTGGGCAAGCACTTCAGCCTTCGGACCAGCCTTGAGCTCGGCCAGTCGAGCCTCCGCCGCGGCCTGCACGGCCTGCGCCTGGAGCACTTGTTGTTCGAGATCGCCGCGGTCGAGCTCGGCCAGTGTGTCCCCGGCGCGCACGCGTGCGCCCGCATCCACGAGGATGCGATCGACCCGCGCGGTCACGCGCGGCACGATGGCCATTTCGCCCTTGGCGCGCAACTGCGCGGTGAACGTGACGATACCGCTCAGATCACCGCGTACCGCCTTGCCGATGCGTATGGTGTTTGTAGCCGTCCGCGCCGGAGCTGGATCGACAACGGAGACAGGAGCGGCACCCGGCAGCGTCGGCAGGCACGCGCTTGAACCGAGCAGGGCTGCCGCGGCGATGGCGCTCAGCAGAGCGCGCGACTGAGGTGTTGCAGTTGAAAGCATGGCGCCGGAGCGTGAACGTGGAGGTCCGCGGCGTCGGGGATGTTAGCCCCGTTGCGCGGGGAGCGGCAACGCTAGCGTTGGGTGGGCAGTGGCAGATTGGCAAAGGTTGGCGCATACGGCGCGTAGCCATTCGGCAGCGACTCGACTACGAGAAGGGGCTCACCACCAATGAAATACGTCTCCGGATAGCCAGGAATCGTGTTCGCCGTGGCACGCGGCAGTGTGATCGAAATGTGACCATCAGCGGCTACCCCGAGCCCACGCGTGCGGCCGAATTTGTCTAGCGCCTGCGCCGTATCCCCGAGTGCCACGAGGTCGATGACACGGTCGTACAGACTGGTGTTCCACAGCAGCATAACTCGTCGCTCGAGTGCCGGCTGCTCGAGATACACGCGGTTAGCGACGCCCTCGTCGACAAGCTGCGCACGCGCGCATTTCGCGCGCGCCGGAGCGCGAAACGCGTCGACGGCGCCCATGGGCAGCGGGCCGTGGCGCGTGACGGCGGGCCAGACGCGCGGGTTGTCGATGGAGATTGGCGCCCGGGCCGCCGGTTCGGGCTCTGTTGGCGGAACAGGCCGCGCCTGCACCGTCGCTGGTGCCGTCGCCAGCAGAGCCAGCCCACCTATGCCGGCCAGCCCGCCGAGGCCGCCGACCCCGCGGATCACCTCGCGGCGCAACATCTACCGTTCAAGGTCGGCTGGGGATTGTAGCTGTCCACTCGGTATGCTGATGGCATCTACCTGTCCGAAAGCCAGCCACCGGGCGAGCCGCGCGTGGCCCTGCTGCTCGACTATCCGATTTTGCTGCGCGCAATGCGTGCCGCCGATGCCGATGCCGTGCCGCGCCTGGCCGACATCGTCCGCGCTGCGGCGGCGCTCGGCCCCATCCATGTCGCCCGCGCGTATGGCGCGTGGTACGACGTCGACGAAGCCAGTGCCGCCTTCAGCGCCGGCCTGGATCCTGTGTTCGTGCCATCGGTCGGCCCCGGCAGCGTGCCCACCATCCCGTCGCTCGTCGCCGATGGGCTATCCTTGCTGCGCTCCGGTCAGGTGCAGGCCCTGGCGTTGAGTGGTGACGATCGCCTCCTGCCACTGATCGCGGCCGCGCACGCTGAGGACATCCCCGTTGCGCTCGTCGCTCACTCGTGCGCGCCTGACGGCCCGTGCCTCAAACTGGCCCAATTCGACGAACCAGCCGCCAACTTCGCGCGTGGCATGACCAGAGCCGAACGCTACCGCCGCTCCGCCTCCGTCGCCTAGCGGTCCGCGTCGTCGCTGCCGCTCTTGTGCGAGTCCTCGGGCATGACGCCGCTGTCGCCGCTGTTGGTCTGACCGGTCCGGATGTCGCCCGACTTGCCATCGCCGCCTGACCTGCGCACGGTCGGCGTGGGGGTCGCGGTCGCGCGGGCCTGGCCGCTGGGCGCGCTGTTGGTCGGGCCAATGCTGGTCGCTGGCCCGGCCGCACGATCGTCAGTCGGAGCGACCTGCTCGACGGGCGTCTGATGCACGCCGCCCTCGCCGCCGCCGGTGCCGGAGTTGCTACCGCTGGTAGCGCCTGCGTTACCCGTGTTGCCGCTCTCGCTCGGGCCGGGGTTGCGCGCTTCGGTAGCTGGCGCCACCGGTGGCAGAGTTACCTCGGCAACCACAGGCCGGTTGTCCTGCGTGTTCTGACCGCGGCCGCGGTCGTCTCCCTGCTCGCTGTCGATGTCCGACGGACGCCGGTCGTCATCGCCGCCGCGGTCCGCCGAGCGCAAGTCGGGTGATCGCTGCGCGGCCACCGCGTCGGCCTCTCGGCCTCCATCGCCACCGTCGCCAGGGCCGGCGGTAGCGTCGTTGCGCGCAACCCGCGGCGCATCCTCGCCCTGGCCGTCCTGACCCCGACTCTGGCCCGAGCCGCGATCGCCCACCGAAGCTCCCTGGCCGCGACCAGTACCCTGGCCACTGTTGCCGGAGTTCGGCCGCAGCGCGACTTGCGGCTGGTCCTCGTTGTCGTTCTCGACGTCCGCCTCGCGATCGCCGCTCGAGCCTGGCCCGTCCGATGCCCGCGCCACCGCACCTGCCTCCAGGTCCGCGTCCTGATCCTCGTGCCGCGCCAGCACCGCGATCGATGTCGGATTCGGCGACACCGCCGTCGGCGGAAGTGTCGGGACAGGGGTGGGTTGTTCTTCGACGTGGCTCGTCGGCACCGCCGCGGCGGCCGCCGCCGCACGCGACGGACGCCGCCCGAGCGCGCGTTCCACCGGCCGAGAATCGGCCATCAGCTCTCGTCCGCGCTCGGTCGTCGCCAGCGCCTCGCGCAGGTCAGGGCGGGCAGGCGCCGGGGCGACCTGAAGGATTGCCTCGAGGCGGTCCTGCTGCTCGCCAAGCTTGGTCTCGAGCGGATTCGGGCGCGCGGCATCACTGAAGTCGATGGTGACCACGAACGTCGTCGTCGCCCGTTCCACACTCTGGTCGTAACGCTGGGCGGTGTCCACCGCCTCCGACGTCCGACCTTGCTCGAGCAAACGCGCGGTTTCGTCCAGGCGCGCATCGGCCCGACGCAAGTGCGCCAGCACACGCGCCGGATCGTCGCTCGCAAGACGCAAACTGAGCTCTTCCTGGGCCTGCTTCAAGCCATATAGTGGGTCACCCGGCAGCGCGCTCGCCGAAGCGGTGACCGTTGCCGAGGTTGCCATTAGGGCGACGAGCAGCCCCGCGCCGACGCGTACGACCCAGCGCCGCGGGCGCCGACGCGCTCCGCGTGCCGGTCCGCCGATCGTCGTGAGGTGAGCGCCACGTTCGAACGGCGAGTCGGCCTGGCCGCCCAGCGTGGCCATGACTCGCGCCCGGGCGGCCACGCGAAACTCGGGTGCGGGCGTCACACGATGAACCGAGCTCTCCAGCTCGTGCACCAGCACCATCAAGCGCTGCAGTTCAGCGCGCTGCGATGCCGGCGCATGCTCGATGATCTCGGCCGATGAGCCGCCATGGGCGCGCTCGGCGCGAATGCATGCTTCCAGCGCCTGGGCCAGCATCAGATCGCCGAGCGGCTGACCCGTCGACGCTTTGCGCGCGCCGAGGTCGTCGTGGCTGCTCATCGCGCCCCGTTTTCGCCCTGGCTCTCGAGCACGCGGCGTAGGCTCATCAGCGCGCGCATCTGCAACGCGCGAATCGCGCCTTCGCGCTTGTCCATAGCCTGTGCGATCTGCTCGTTGTCCAGGCCCTCGATGAACTTCATGACGATGACCTGCTGCTGCTCGATGGTGAGCTTGGCCAGCGCGCCAGCAATGACCTCGGCGTCCAGGGCACGCCCAAGCTCGACCGACGCGCTGTGGCTGGCCACGTCGAGCGGGCGCTGATCGTTGGTAAGCGAGGTCGTGGGCTTCTGGCTGCGGACATAGTCGATGTGCGCGTTGTGCGCCAGGCGATACAGCCAGGCCAGGAAGGGCCGCCCTTGCCAGCGATAGCGGCCGATCGCCTCCCACGCCTTGAGGAAGACCTGCTCGGTGAGATCCTCGGCTTCAGGATGGCTGCCGGTCCGGAAATACAAGTAGCGATACACCCGCTCGACGAACCGGTCGTACAGCTCGCCAAACGCACGCGCATCGTGAGATGCGACCACGCGGTCGACGAGCTCCATGACGATCGCCTCGTCGGGGCTCTCAGCGGGCTGGGACGGCTCAGTTCCCGGTACTGACAACGTACACGTGCTCGTAACTGTTATGCGGGTGCCGAAGATCCTTCGCTGCGCTCAGGATGGCAGGCCCGCCACCATTTGGATAGGTGACCGGTCGGGCTGACGGCGCTCACGAGGCTGGCTACTTGAGAATCTCCAGGTAGTCCGCGATCTTCGTTGCCTCGTCGTCAGACAAGCCGACGTTGGGCATGAGCGTACCGGGCTTCTTCGCGCCTGGGTTCAAAATCCAGGCCTTGAGATCGTCCGGTCCGCGATTGTCGACCGCGCCGCCCGCGATCTTGGTGCGCGAGGCGACACCGGCAAGATTCGGGCCCACGGTGCCCGTGGCCCCTGCCACGCCCGGGATAACGTGGCAGCCGGCACACGGCTTCGTCCCGAGTAGCTGCTGCCCTTCGGCTGCTGGGCTGCCGGGTGCAACCTCGGGCCCGGCCGCAGACGCGGCTGGCGCTCCCAGCTGGTTCGGCGTGCCGCTCGCGCGGCCAGCGCTGAAGGCTGGGTTCATAACCACCAGGACGCCGCCCAGCACGGCGGCCAAGACGATGCCGGTGACGCCCAGCCACAGGCCGAACATCGGCGACACAGCATCGCGCTCCGCGTGCTCGAACAGTCCAGCGCCACCGGTGGTGAACGGGCTCTGCTCGGCCAGTGCGCCGGAGCCCGTCCGTTGCGCGAGTGCGCCGCCGCCGTCGCCGGCGGGTTCGGCGTCGCTGTCGCTGTGCACTACCACGAGTCTAGCAGGGCAAGCTGCTGGCAGGGCCCGCTCGGATCCTCTGCTCCATGCGACATGCGTAGCGCTTACACCCGCATTCCTGGGCACGGTGCGGGCCATTCCGTGGCGCATGCGTCAGCAATTCCTGCTGAAACCCGCCGAACACCCGTGTGCCGGATTGCATCTAGTCAGTTCGGTTACAATCGAATTGTTCGGGATGTACTGAAAACACCATGTCCGTCGAGACCCGTCGCCAGATCGAGGACCGCTTTATCAATGAATGGGGCTTGTTGGCCAACGCATGGGGCGTTTCGCCGCTGCTCGGCCGAATTCACGGACTCCTGCTCCTGGTCGGTCGGCCGATGACCGCCGAAGAGGTGTGCGAGCGTCTGGACATCAGTCGTGCGTCGGCGTCGGTGCAGCTCAATGCGATCCTGGGTTGGGGTCTGGCGCGGCGGATGTACCTGCCCAGCGACCGGCGCCAGCACTACCTGGCCGAGCCCGAGCCGTGGACCTGGTTCCGCCGCGCAGTGCGCGTCAGAAAAGAGCGCGAGTTCGATCCCGTGATCGCCGGCTTGAACGAGGCCGCGGCGCAAGCGCACAGGGCAGCCCAAGAGTCAGGCGATAGCGACCTGCGCGGCGAAGCCGAACGGTTGGCCTACCTGTTGAAGTTCGTGCGGCTCTTCTTCGGCGGCATCGAGACGTTCTTGCAGATCGAACCGTCGGCGCTGCAGGCGTTCCTGCGCCTGGCCGAGGACGAGCTACCCGCCGAGGCAGACACTGCTGGGGGCGCTCGAGCGCGCCCCCGAGGCTAATCGGTTCGGCTTAGATGTGCTGAACGCCGGCGACGTGCTCGCGGGCCTGGGCCGCGGCGCGCGCGATGACGGTGCCGTCGAGACCGCGGTCCTGGGCCAGGGTCAGTAGGCGGCGGAACAAGCGGCGGGCTTCGGCATTCAGGCCTTTGGCCGCGGACAGGATGTCCTGGCGCTGCGCGACCGTGAGCGGACCGAGTGTCATCTCGTGGATGAGCGAGCTGGTGTTCGTGGGCATGGCGGCAGACTCTAACGGCGAACGCAGAACGGCCAAATGATTTTCAGCGCGCACGACGCAACAAATGGATCACGACGCTCGCTCCCGCCACGATCCGCCGCCGACACTTGGCACGCCGCCAAAGCAAGCCGTCGCCAAACAAGCCGCCGCCGACGCGAGCTGCCGCCGATCAGTTGGCACGCCGCCGCCGATCAGTTGGCACGCCGCCGCCGCGACCATGCGCCGAGCACGGCGTGCGCTGCCGCCACGAGCGCGGCGACGACGAGCAAGGCGGCCAGCGCCAGCCCGGCGGCCGCGCCCAGTGCATACGCGGCCGCCTCGGCATTGGGGCCACGGATCGAGCCGAACAGCAC